>OJZQ01000149.1_pt1 | contig 27665 bp, 21 predicted proteins | sample 1610471 | NCBI WGS metagenome assembly OJZQ01 (sample SAMN04436655, study PRJEB24849) | human gut metagenome | biome: human gut; feature: NICU; material: stool | host: Homo sapiens | place: USA: Saint Louis, MO | collected 2010-05-13 | reverse complement strand
TACCGTATTGTTCACGCTGTTCAGTTCGCCGGCATGGGCCTTTTCTATTGATGATTGCCTGGGATTTCCTGCAACTCGGCAACGTAGGTGCCGTCGCCTGTGCGCCCGTCGATATAGCCCTCGGCGTGCAACTGTTCATAGGCCCGCACCACGGTGTTGCGCGAGACCTTCAGGGCCTGGGCCAGCTCGCGGCTGGCGGGCATCCGCGTGCGGCTGCCGAGGCGGCCGTCGAGGATCCGTTCGCGCAGCGCGGCGTAGAGCTGGCGGGCCAGGCCCTGGGCGGGGTCGAGGTGGATGCCGGCGGCGTCGAAGGGCAGTACGGTGGCCATGGCGGTCTCGGAGGGAAGAAAGCGCCAGTGTGGATTGGACCTGTGGAATTGACCAGCAATGGATCTTCTAGCGGACCATTTCCCGGCCTAGTCTGGAGGCACCTTTACCCGGACATGGAACCGAGCCATGAGCACGTCCCTGCAGATTCGTCCCGTCGGCGCCGGCGACCACGCCGCCTGGCTGCCGCTGTGGGAGGGCTACCAGCGCTTCTACAAGACCGAGATCGCCGCCGCTACCAGCGACGCCACCTGGCAGCGCTTCCTCGACGCCGACGAACCGATGAACGCCGCCCTCGCCTGGCTCGACGAGCGCGCCGTAGGCCTGGTGCACTGGATCTACCACCGCTCCTGCTGGACCGTCGGCGACTACTGCTACCTGCAGGACCTGTTCGTCGCCGAGGGCCTGCGCGGCGAAGGCATAGGGCGCCGGCTGATCGAGCATGTCTACGCCGAGGCCGGCGCCGCTGGCTGTTCGCGGGTGCACTGGCTGACCCACGAGAACAACAGCGACGCGATGAAGCTGTACGAGCGCATCGCCGACAAGTCCGGTTTCCTTCAGTACCGCAGGATTCTCTGAGGCCCACCATGCGCGAACCCTTGAACTGGCGCCCCGTCGCCACTCCACCCCACGCCCCGCTCGACGGCCGCTTCGTCAAGCTCGAACCGCTCGATCCGCAACGCCACGGCGACGACCTGTGGGACGCCCTGCAAGGGCCTGGCGCCGACCCGTTGCTGTGGGAATACCTGGCCTACGGCCCGTTCGCCGAGCGCCCGGCGTTCGACGCCTGGCTGGCCGGCCAGGCGGCCAGCCGCGACCCGCTGTTCTTCGCCGTGCGCGAGCGGCGCACGCAGCGCGCCGTCGGCCTGCTCAGCTACCTGCGGATCACGCCGAAGGATGGCGTCATCGAAATCGGCCATATCGCCTTCGGCGCGCCGATGCAGCGCACACCGGGGTCTACCGAGGCGGTCTACCTGCTCGCCGAACTCGCCCTCGGCCGCCTCGGCTACCGCCGCCTGGAGTGGAAGTGCAATGCCGGCAACGCCCGTTCGATGCGCGCCGCCGAGCGCCTGGGCTTCACCTACGAAGGCACCTTCCGCCAGCACATGGTGGTCAAGCAGCGCAACCGCGACACCGCCTGGTTCTCCCTGCTCGACAGCGAATGGCCGGCGCGACAGGCGGCGTTCGAGCGCTGGCTCGATCCTTCCAACTTCGACGCCGAAGGCCGCCAGCGGCAGACGCTGGAGGCGCTGCGCGACTAGCCCCTGGCAGGGACTGCCGGTCGCTCAACGGTACTCCGGCAGCCAGTGCAGGCTGGCCAGGATGTGCGCAACCGCGTTGGCCACGCCGAACAGCAGCACCAGCACGATCGCCGGCGTGCCGCCCCAGGCGCGGAACAGCGGGCTGCCGAAGCGCTTGCGCGAGGCCCGCGCCATCAGCGCCGGAACGATCACCGCCCAGAACGCCGCGGCCAGCCCGGCGAAACCGATGGCGTAGATGAAGCCGTTGGGGAACAGCAGCCCGCCGATGGTCGGTGGGACGAAGGTCAGCAACGCGGTCTTGAAGCGCCCGAAGTGGCTGTCGTCGAACTTGCACAGGTCGGCCAGGTAGTCGAACAGGCCGAGGGTCACGCCGAGGAAGGAGCTGGCCACCGCCAGGTTGGAGAAGGTGGTGAGCAACGCGTTCAGCGAATCCGACGCGGTGATCCGGTGCAGGTATTCCACCAGGGTGCCGACGTTGCTGCCGCCGGCGATGATGCCCTTGAACTGCTCGCGCGGGATGGTGCCCAGGGTGCTGGCCTGCCACAGCAGGTAGATGGCCAGGGCGATCAGGGTGCCGATCCACAACGAACGGCTGATCCGCTGCGGGTCCTTGCCGTAGTACTTCATCAGGCTCGGCACGTTGCCGTGGTAACCGAAGGAAGTCAGGCAGAACGGCAGGGTCGCCAGCAGGTAGGGCCAGTAGACCGCGTCCGGCTCGCCGCTGTTGAACAGGATCGCCGGCTGGATGCGCCCGAGCAGGCCGCTGATGGAGAGGCCGAAGGTAATGATCATGCCGCCGAGCATCAGCGTGGTGATGCGGTCCACCGCGCGGGTACTCCACCACACCACCAGCGCCACCGCCAGGGCGAACAGCAGCCCGGCGAGCTTTTCCGGCAGGGTCACGCCGAGGCCGCTGGACAGGGTGTAGCCGATGATCGAGCCGCCGCCGGAGATATAGGCATAGGTGAGGATATAGAGGACGAAGGCGATGCTCAGCCCGTTGACCACATTCCAGCCCTGGCCGAGCAGGTCGCGGGTGATGGTCGAGAAGCTCGAGCCCACCGGGTAGTTGAGGTTGGCCTCGAGGATCATCATCCCCGACAGCAGCATGCAGAACCAGGTGAGCAGGAACACCGCCACCGACCAGCCGAACCAGATGCCGGACATGGCGATGGGCAGGGAGAACATTCCGGCGCCGACGGCGGTGCCGGCGATGATCATCGAACCGCCGAGCAGCGAGGGCCGGCGGCTGGGCGTTTGAGCTGGAGAGGACGACACCTGGACTTCCCGATAGTCAGCGCCTGCGGCGCGACGCGCCGTTGGGCAGAGGCGGCATTCTAGGCGGCGCGCGCGCCGGGCGCACCCTGGCAGGGCAAACAGCCGGCCGACGCGGCAACCGATGCCGATAAAAAAAGGGGAGCATCATGCTCCCCCAGGGACTTTAACCGTCTGTCGCGGTCAGCCCGCAATCTCGATCAGGATCTCGCCCGGGTTGACCCGGTCGCCCTTGGCCACGTGGATCGCCTTGACCGTACCGGCGATGCCGGCCTGGACCTCGGTTTCCATCTTCATCGCCTCGGTGATCAACACCGCCTGGCCGGCCTTGACGCTATCGCCTTCCTTCACCAGCACGTCGACGATGTTGCCCGGCATGGTGGTGCTGACGTGGCCCGGCTCGCTGGCATGCTTGCGGCCGCTGGCGGAGCCGGCGACATATTCGTTGAGCGGCTCGAACACCACTTCTTCCGGCATGCCGTCGATGGACAGGTAGAAGTGCCGCTTGTTGTCGCTCTTCACGCCGACCCCGGTGATGTCGACGCGGTAGGTCTCGCCGTGCACGTCGATGACGAACTCGGTCGGGGTGCCTTCCGCGCCGGCGGCGACGACGCCCTTGCCGGTGGGAATCGGCAGCAGTTCCTCGGGCTTCAGGGTGCCGGCCTCACGCTCTTCGAGGAACTTGCGCCCGATGTCCGGGAACATCGCGTAGGTGAGTACGTCTTCCTCGGACCTGGCCAGGTTGCCGATCTCGCTGCGCAGCTTGTTCAGCTCCGGCTTGATCAGGTCGGCCGGGCGCACGTCGATGACTTCCTCGCTGCCGATGGCCTGGCGCCGCAGTTGCTCGTTGACCTCGCCGGGGGCCTTGCCATAACGGCCCTGCAGGTACAGCTTCACTTCGTTGGTGATGGTCTTGTAGCGCTCGCCGGCGAGCACGTTGAAGAACGCCTGGGTGCCGACGATCTGCGAAGTCGGCGTCACCAGCGGCGGGAAACCGAGGTCGGCGCGGACCCGCGGGATTTCCTCGAGCACCTCGCCCATACGGTTCAGCGCGCCCTGCTCCTTGAGCTGGTTGGCCAGGTTGGAAATCATCCCGCCCGGCACCTGGTTGACCTGCACGCGGGTATCCACGCCGGTGAATTCGCTCTCGAACTGGTGGTACTTCTTGCGCACCGCGTGGAAGTACATGCCGATCTCCTGGATCAGCTCCAGGTCCAGGCCGGTGTCGTAGGGGGTACCGCGCAGCGCCGCGACCATCGACTCGGTGCCCGGGTGGCTGGTGCCCCAGGCCATGCTGGAGATCGCCGTGTCGATACGGTCGGCGCCGTTTTCCACGGCCTTGAGCTGGCACATGCTGGCGACACCGGCGGTGTCATGGGAATGCACCACCACGTCCAGCGGCAGGGCGTCCTTCAGGGCCTTGACCAGGTCGCCGGTGGCATAGGGGGTGAGCAGGCCGGCCATGTCCTTGATGGCGATGGAGTCGACGCCCATGTCGGCCATCGCCTTGCCCTGGGCGACGAAGGCCTCGATGGTGTGCACCGGGCTGGTGGTGTAGCAGATGGTGCCCTGGGCGTGCTTGCCGGCGGCCTTCACCGCCTCGATGGAGACGCGCAGGTTACGCACGTCGTTCATCGCGTCGAAGATGCGGAACACGTCGATGCCGTTGACCGCCGCCTTGGCGACGAAGGCGCGCACCACATCGTCGCTGTAGTGGCGGTAGCCGAGCAGGTTCTGCCCGCGCAGGAGCATCTGCAGGCGGGTGTTGGGCAGCGCCGCCTTGAGCTTGCGCAGGCGTTCCCACGGGTCTTCCTTGAGGAAGCGCACGCAGGCGTCGAAGGTGGCGCCGCCCCAGACTTCCAGCGACCAGTAGCCGACGCGGTCGAGCTTGTCGCAGATCGGCAGCATGTCCTCGGTGCGCATGCGGGTCGCCAGCAGCGACTGGTGGGCATCGCGCAGGATGGTATCGGTGACGCCGGTCTTCTTCGCTTGGATGGTGTTGCTCATGTTCTGCTCCTTCCCTTACAGGCCGGCGTGGGCCGCGATGGCGGTGGCGATGGCGATGGCCAGGTGCGACGGGTTGCGCTTGATCGAGTACTGGGTCAGTTCCGGGTGGCTTTCGACGAAGCTGGTGTTGAACTGGCCGCTGCGGAATTCCGGGTTGCGGAGGATTTCCTGGTAGTACGGCGCGGTGGTCTTGACCCCTTGCACGCGCATGTCATCGAGGGCACGCAGGCCGCGATCGAGGGCCTCTTCCCAGGTCAGCGCCCAGACGATCAGCTTCAGGCACATCGAGTCGTAGTACGGCGGGATGGTGTAGCCGGTGTAGATCGCCGTGTCGGTACGCACGCCGGGGCCGCCGGGGGCGTAGTAGCGGGTGATCTTGCCGAACGAGGGCAGGAAGTTGTTCTTCGGGTCCTCGGCGTTGATGCGGAACTGCAGGGCGTAGCCGCGATGGACGATGTCGTCCTGCTTGACCGACAGCTCCAGCCCGGAAGCGATGCGGATCTGCTCGCGGACCACGTCGATGCCGGTGATCTCCTCGGTGATGGTGTGCTCCACCTGGACCCGGGTGTTCATCTCCATGAAGTACACCTCGCCGTCGGCGAGCAGGAACTCCACGGTGCCGGCGTTCTCGTAGCCCACCGCCTTGGCCGCGCGCACCGCCAGGTCGCCGATATAGGCGCGCTGCTCGGGGGTGAGCTGCGGGCTCGGGGCGATCTCGATGAGCTTCTGGTTGCGGCGCTGGATCGAGCAGTCGCGCTCGAACAGGTGCACGGTGTTGCCGAAGGAATCGGCGAGGATCTGCGCCTCGATGTGCTTGGGATTGACGATGCACTTCTCGAGGAATACCTCGGCGCTGCCGAAGGCCTTGGTCGCCTCGGAGATCACCCGCGGGAACGCCTGTTCCAGCTCCTCGCGGCTGTTGCAGCGACGGATGCCGCGACCGCCGCCGCCGGAGGTGGCCTTGAGCATCACCGGGTAGCCGATCCGCTCGGCTTCGCGCAGGGCCTCGGCGAGATCGGCGACGTTGCCTTCGGTGCCGGGGGTGCAGGGCACGCCGGCGGCGATCATGCTGCGGCGGGCTTCGGTCTTGTCGCCCATGCGGCGGATCACTTGCGCCGACGGGCCGATGAACTTGATACCGCGCTCGGCGCAGATTTCCGCCAGCTCGGCATTTTCCGAGAGGAAGCCATAGCCGGGGTGCAGGGCGTCGCAGCCACTTTCCACCGCCAGGTTCACCAGGGCGCGCGGGTTGAGGTAGCCGGCCAGCGGGTCCGCGCCGATGCTGTGGGCTTCGTCGGCGCGCTTGACGTGCAGCGCGTGGCGATCGGCCTCGGAGTAGACGGCCACCGAGCGGATGCCCATCTCGGCGCAGGCGCGCACGATGCGGACGGCAATCTCGCCGCGGTTGGCGATCAGGATCTTCTTGATCACGGAGGTCTCCCTCTTCGGGGTTGGGAACCTGGTACGGTCGATCCGGATATTCCGGTCGCTGCATGACCGGCAGGCAGCTCCCGGTCGCGCTTTTACCCTACCCCCGTGAGGGTGATTAACAAAAATCAATAATTATTGGGATAGCCATTAGAAAAGCTTTATAGTCGCCCGACCGATCTCGGTCAGAGTGTGACTGGAATGCGTAAGTCGTTGATGCGTATGACATTACGGCAGCTTCAGGTTTTTCGTGCCGTATGCGAGAGCCGCTCCTACAGCCGGGCGGCGGAGGAAATGGCCCTGACCCAGCCGGCGGTCAGCCTGCAGATCCGCCAACTGGAAGAGCTGGTCGGCCAGCCGCTGTTCGAGTACGTCGGCAAGAAGCTCTACCTGACCGATGCCGCCGAAGCCCTGCTGAAGACCAGCACCGACCTGTTCCAGCGCCTGGAAAGCCTGGACATGCAGCTCTCGGACCTGAAGGGCTCGCTGCAGGGCCAGTTGCGCCTGGCGGTGGAGTCCAGCGCCAAGTACATCACCCCGCACCTGTTCAAGGCGTTCCAGAACCTGCATCCGGAAGTCAGCCTGAGCCTGACGGTGGTCAACCGCACCCAGGTGATCAAGCGCCTGGCCGACAACCGCGACGACCTGGTGATCATGTCCCTGGTACCGCAGGACATGGCCCTGGAGTTCCTGCCCTTCCTGAACAACCCGATCATCGCCGTGGCGCCGCCGGACCATCCGCTGTGCAACGCCGCGAAGCTGGCCCTGAAGGACCTGGAGCCCTTCCCGCTACTGGTCCGCGAACCGGGCTCCGGCACCCGCAAGGCTTGCGAGGAGTTCTTCCAGCAACGCCGCGCGCACTTCTCGCAGATCCAGGAGATCGCCTCGCTGGAGTCCCTGCGCGAAGGGGTGATCGCCGGCCTCGGCCTGGCCCTGCTGCCGCGCCATGCGGCGCACCAGGAACTGGCCAACGGCCTGCTGCGCGAACTACCGGTGGAGGAATTGCCGCTCTATCGCAGCTGGTGCCTGGTGCACGCCAAGGGCAAGCGCCTGAGCCCGGTGGCCCAGGCGTTCGTCGCCTTCGTCCGCGAGGAGCGGGCGCTGATCAGCCAGCTCGCTGGGCGCTTCGCCGGCCCTGGCGGTTCGAGCTGAGGTAGGCGGCGGCTACCAGATCGGGGTAGTCGGCCAGTTCCTGGCGCAGGCGCAGTTCTTCGCAGTGGTCCTCGATCGCCCGGCGGAATTGCATGCGCCGCTGGTCTTCGAGCTTGCGGCGGGTTTTCGAATCCACGTGCTGGGCATTGGCATCGCTATGACGGGGCATCTCGCGTCTCCCATGGCCGACTGGCTGGAGTCGCGAGCATCGCGCAGCAATGTGACGGTTTGGCGGCAAGCCGGTGAAGACTGCGTTATGCCTTCCCGGCGGCGCCTCAGGACGGCTCGCCGCGCTCTTCCTGGTTCTTCATCACCTTCGGCGACAGGCGCAGGCTGCGCAGGCTGCGCTTGACGCTCTTGAGGTGGTTGACCAGGTCCGGGCCGCGGGCCATGGCCACGCCCATCGCCAGCACGTCGATCACCACCAGGTGGGCGATGCGCGAGGTCAGCGGGGTGTAGATGTCGGTGTCCTCGTGCACGTCGATCGCCAGGTTGACCGTGGCCAGGTCGGCCAGCGGGGTCTGGCTCGGGCACAGGGTGATCAGCGTGGCGCCGGCCTCGCGCACCAGGTTGGCGGTGATCAGCAGGTCCTTCGAGCGACCCGACTGGGAAATGCAGATGGCCACGTCGCTGGGCTTGAGGGTCACCGCCGACATCGCCTGCATGTGCGGGTCGGAGTAGGCCGCCGCCGACAGCAGCAGGCGGAAGAACTTGTGCTGGGCATCCGAGGCCACCGCGCCGGAAGCGCCGAAGCCGTAGAACTCCACGCGCTGGGCGTGGGCGATGGCGGCGATGGCGCGCTCCAGGGCGTGGGTGTCCAGGTGCTCGCGGACTTCCATCAGGCTGTGCAGCGTGGTGTCGAAGATCTTCAGGCTGAAGTCGGCCACCGAGTCGCTCTCATGGATCGAGAACTGGCCGAAGCTGGCGCCGGCCGCCAGGCTCTGCGCCAGCTTCAGCTTGAGGTCCTGGAAGCCGCTGCAGCCGATGGCGCGGCAGAAGCGCACGATGGTCGGCTCGCTGACCCCGACCCCATGGGCCAGTTCGGCCATGGAGCTGTGCATGACCGACGCCGGATCGTTGAGAACGTGATCGGCGACCTTGAGTTCCGACTTGCGGAGCTGTTGGCGGGACTGGGCTATGTGCTGCAGCAGGTTCACAGGCTGGGCTCGATTCTCTGTAGTAACCTTGTAGTTATACTACAAACAGTCAGCCACGCCCAGCCAACGCCGTCGGGAGCTTGCCTTGAGTACACCAGCCACTCCAACGTCCTGCGACATCCTGGTCTTCGGCGGTACCGGCGACCTGGCCCTGCACAAGCTGCTGCCGGCGCTCTATCGCCTGCACCGGGAGGACCGCCTGCCGGCCGATACGCGGATCTTCGCCCTCGCCCGCAGCGCGCTGGACAACGCCGCCTTCCTCGCCCTCGCCGAGCGCAACGTCCGCGCGGTGGTGGCGCGCAGCGAGTTCGCCGCCGAACAATGGAAAGGCTTCGCCGCGCGCCTCGACTACCTGGCCATGGACGCCTCGCAGAGCGCCGACTTCGGCCGTCTCGCGCGGCACCTGAAGAGCAGCGAGGGCCGGGTGCTGGTGCACTACCTGGCGACCTCGCCGAGCCTGTTCGCGCCGATCGCGCAGAACCTCTCCATCGCCGGCCTCGCCGGGCCGCAAGCGCGCATCGTGCTGGAAAAACCGCTGGGCCATTCGCTGGACTCGGCGAGGGCGATCAACCAGTCCATCGGCCGGGTGTTCGACGAGTCGCGGGTGTTCCGCATCGACCACTACCTGGGCAAGGAAACCGTGCAGAACCTGATGGCCCTGCGCTTCGCCAATGCGTTGTTCGAGCCGGTCTGGCGCGCGGCGCACATCGACCATGTGCAGATCAGCGTCAACGAGACCCTTGGCGTGGAGAACCGTGGCGGCTACTACGACCACGCCGGGGCGATGCGCGACATGGTGCAGAACCATCTGCTCCAGTTGCTCTGCCTGGTGGCGATGGAGGCGCCGGTGCGTTTCGACGCCGAGGCTGTGCGCAACGAGAAGCTCAAGGTGCTGCAGGCGCTGAAGCCGATCTCCGGGCTCGACGTGCAGGACAAGACGGTACGCGGCCAGTACGCCGCCGGCAGGATCGGCGGCCAGGAGGTGCCGGCGTACTACTTCGAGAAGAACGTCGACAACGACAGCGATACCGAGACCTTCGTCGCGCTCCAGGCCGAGGTCGAGAACTGGCGCTGGGCCGGGGTGCCGTTCTACCTGCGCACCGGCAAGCGCATGGCGCGCAAGTGCTCGGAAATCGTCATCCAGTTCAAGCCGGTGCCGCACAGCCTGATCGACGGCGGCGGCGGGCCGGCCAACCGCCTGTGGATAAGGTTGCAGCCGGAGGAGCGGATCAGCGTGCAACTGATGGCCAAGACCCCGGGCAAGGGCATGCAACTGGAACCGGTGGAGCTGGACCTCAACCTGGCCGAGGCCCTCAGCCGCAACAAGCGGCGCTGGGACGCCTACGAGCGCCTGCTGCTGGACGTGATCGAGGGCGACTCGACGCTGTTCATGCGCCGCGACGAGGTAGAGGCCGCCTGGGGCTGGGTCGACCCGATCCTCGCCGGCTGGCGCGAGCACTACCAGAGCCCGCGGCCCTACCCGGCCGGCAGCAACGGCCCGGAACAGGCGCAACTGCTGCTGGAACTGCAGGGTCGACGCTGGCTGGAATGACGCGGACATTGATCCGGCTCAGGATCGCCCGGCGCGCGCTCGGCTAGAGTCGCGCGCCCACGTCGTTGCGAGCCCGAACCATGACCGCCACCACCCTCCGCCCCGAACTGCTGTGCCCCGCCGGCACCCTGAAAAGCATGCGCTATGCCTTCGCCTACGGCGCCGATGCCGTCTACGCCGGGCAGCCGCGCTACAGCCTGCGGGTGCGCAACAACGATTTCGACCACGCCCAACTGGCCGAAGGCATCGCCGAGGCCCACGCACTTGGCAAGCGCTTCTACGTGGTGGTCAACATCGCCCCGCACAACGCCAAGCTGAAAACCTTCCTGCGCGACCTGGAGCCGGTGGTCGCCATGGGTCCGGATGCGCTGATCATGTCCGATCCCGGCCTGATCATGCTGGTTCGCCAGCATTTCCCGCAGATGCCCATCCACCTGTCGGTGCAGGCCAACGCGGTGAACTGGGCCGCGGTGCAATTCTGGCGGCAGCAGGGCCTGACCCGGGTGATCCTTTCCCGCGAGCTGTCGCTGGAGGAGATCGAGGAAATCCGCCAGCAGGTGCCGGACATGGAGCTGGAAGTGTTCGTCCACGGCGCCTTGTGCATGGCCTATTCCGGGCGCTGCCTGCTGTCCGGCTACATCAACCGCCGCGACCCCAACCAGGGCACCTGCACCAATGCCTGCCGCTGGGAATACAAGGCGGTGGAGGGCCGCGAGGACGAGCTGGGCAACGTGGTGGCGCGGGAGCCGACCCTGGGACGCGGCGCGCCGACCGAGCAGGTGTTCCTCCTCGAGGAAGGCAACCGTCCCGGCGAACCGATGGCCGCCTTCGAGGACGAACACGGCACCTACATCATGAATTCCAAGGACCTCCGCGCCGTGCAGCACGTCGAGCGGCTGGCGCGGATCGGCGTGCACTCGCTGAAGATCGAGGGCCGCACCAAATCCCACTACTACGTGGCGCGCACCGCCCAGGTCTACCGCCAGGCGATCGACGACGCGGCGGCCGGCAAGCCGTTCGACCGCGGCCTGATGGACACCCTGGAGTCCCTCGCCCACCGCGGCTACACCGAGGGCTTCCTGCGCCGCCACGTGCACGACGAGTACCAGAACTACCAGCACGGCCATTCGTTGTCCGAGCGCCAGCAGTTCGTCGGCGAACTCACCGGCGAACGCCGCGACGGACTGGCCGAGGTGGAGGTGAAGAACCGCTTCCAGCGCGGCGACAGCGTCGAACTGATGACTCCGCGAGGCAACCTGAGCCTGCGCGTGGAGGACCTGCGCAACGCCGCCGGCGAGGCCATCGAGGTGGCGCCGGGCAATGGCCACGTGGTCTACCTGGCGCTGCCGGAAGGCCTGGACCTGTGCTACGCGCTACTGATGCGCGATCTCCAGCCCGGCCAGGATACCCGCCAGCCGCAGGCCGAACGCAGCGGCGGGTGTGCCGGCAAGGGCGCTTGCGGCTGCGCTCACTGAGGGTTGAGCAGGAACACCACGTAGCCCCTGAACCAGGGGCTCTTTTCCAGGTAGTCGGGGGCTTGCCAGTCGCCGCCCTGGACCAGGCCGATCCGGTACGGCAGCTGCAGGCGGCTGACCCGCGGGAGGTAGGCGGCGTGGTTGGGAATGCTGTGGCGCCCCTGGTAGGTCTGCACCACCACTTCATCGACCACGCCCTTGAGCCGGTTGATCGCCGCCGGCTCGGCGTTGCTGCCCCAGTCGAGCAACCCGGTGATGCTCAAGCGGTATTCGCGGGGCAGGCGCCGGCGCAGGTCGCGGAGGAAATCGACGTACTCGTCGAGGTAGCGGGTACGCGCATCGAAGTCGATCTGGATGCCGACCACCGGGTTGCCGGCACGCTTCCAGCGCTGCACCTGGTTCAGCACGGCCTGGTAGATCTGCGGCGTCCAGCGCAGGGTATGGGCGCGGTACACCACCCAGACCTCACCCCGCGCCAGGCGTGGCACCGAGATGCCCTGGGCGATCAGCCGCACGCCCTCGCCGGGGCGCCGGCGCGACTGGCTGATCTGTCCCTGCAGGATGTACAGCGTCTCGGCCCGCGCCAGCACCGGCTGCGGCGCGACGCCGCTCCACAGCCAGAAGGCGCCGTAGTCCTCGGCGCGCACCGCGGCCTCGACGGACGGCAACAGCGGCAGGCCCAGCAACAGGCCCGCCAGCCAGGCTCGCCAGCGCCTCACCAGTAGTACTTCAGTTCCTTGGCCCAGGAGCTGTCGGCGTAGGTCGACTTGAGCGTACGGAACCATTGCTTGCGCTCGGCCTGCGGGATGTCCTGCTGGCCGCAGGTGTTGTAGCCGGCCGGGGCGAAGCAGTTGATCGCGCGGAACAGCGCGTAGGCCTTGTCTTCGCGCGGAGCCTTGGGGTTGTCCATGACCAGGCGATAGCCATCCAGCCGGGAGTACACCTCGCCCTTGAAGCCGCTCGGGGTGCCGCCCAGCTCGTTGGCCTCGGGCTGGCTGTCCAGCGGCATGCCGTCGAGACCGTTGCGCAGGATGAATTCGCCCAGGCAGTTCAGGCCCTTCGGGTCCTTGTCATCGGCGGCCAGCGCCGCGGCCGACTCGGCGATGGCCGGGCAAACGTAGCCGGACTCGGCCTTGTCGCCCTTCCAGCGGAACAGATCCAGGCTGTTACCGGCGCCGTAGACATAGCCGAGGCTGGTGCCCAGCTTGGTCTGCGAGGGGGTTTCGCCGAGCAGCGCGAAGTCCTTGCCGAAGTCGGCGAAGCGGCTGCGGCGCAGGTCCTTGTAAAGGAGAGTGAACAGCGCGGTATCGCGCTCTTCCGCCGTCGCGCCCTGCTTGGCCTGGCGGCGCAACAGCGCGGCATCGGCGACGTTGCGCAGGAGGATGCTGCGCAGCAGCGGCTCCTGGACCGGCGAACCTTCGGCGAAGACCTTTTCCAACTGGCCGCTGCGCTCGTAGTTGAGCGCCAGGGCCAGCTGCAACTGGCCCTTCTGGTACGGCTGCGCGGCCTGCGGCAACAGTTCCAGCCAGAGCGCCTCGGCGGCTTTCCAGTCCTTCTGCTGCTCCAGCGCCAGCCCGCGCAGGGTCTGCTGGCTGAAGCCGACGTAGTCGAGGCTGCCGACCTTTTGCGGCAGCGCTTCGAGGGTCTTCGCCGGATCCTGGTCGACATAGAAGCGATAGGCCGCCTGCAGGTAGGCGAACAGTTCGGGATGCGCGGCGAAGCTGGCCTGTTGGGCCTGCAGCGTTTCCCAGGTGAAGCTGCGCGGGGTCGACGGATCGTGGGCGCGCATCTGCACCAGGTCGGCCACCGCCAGCAGCAGCGGAGTCTGGATGTCGCCGAGCTGGATACCGGTCAGGAGCTTGTTGTCGACCTCCTGGACCAGGTCTTCCAGGGCCATGTTGCGCTGCCCTTGCTCAGCTTCGGCGAATTGCGCGGCATAGTCCTGGGCCAGCAGCTTCTGGTCGCCGGCCAGCCAATGCACGCGCCGTTGCAAGCCCTTGGCCGAGGCGGCGTAGAGCCCCTTCGGATACGCCTGCAGGTAGGCCTCGAGGGCGCTGCGGGTCTGTTCCAGGCGAGCCTTGTCGACATTCTGCAGCTCGGGGAAGCCCATGTCGTCGAAGGCGTTCTGCTGGGCGGCGTTGAGCAGGGTGCGCGCCTGCAGGTACAGGGCGGTTTCCTTCAGCCAGGGCTGCGACACGTCCTGCAACGCCTTGAAGCCCTGTTCGGCTTCGTCGAAGCGACCGCTGTAGAAGTTGGCCGCAGCCTCCAGGTACGTGGCGAAGGCCTTGCCTGCGGCCGACTCGACGCCTTGCGCGAGCACACCGCCCAGTTCCTCTTGTTCCCAGCCGCAGGCACCGAGTAGGTCCAGGCGGCTGTTGGCCAGGGCCTTGGTCTCCGCCTCGCCCAGCCCGGCGTCACGCACCTGGCGAAGAAACGCCAGCGCGCTGTCCTGGTCGTTGCTGCGGCAGCGGCTGCCCTCGCCCTCGAAGAATTCGGCGCCGGCGATCTTTTCCGGTAGCGCTTCGGCGCCCATCTGCCGGGCCAGTTCGGCGAGCGGCGAGGGCGCTGGCGCAGGCGGCGGTGTCTCGGCCTCGCTCGCCGCCGGCGGCGCGGGCGGCTGGCTGCCGTCGCCGGGCAGCAGGCGGAACAGGCCGAACGGTACCAGGCCGTAGCCTTCGAGCTTCTCTTCCTCCGACGGCGGCGCCTCCACCAGCCGCCAGTGGCCGGCGTCGGCCAGCAGCAGGCGCAGGTTGGCGCGGGTGTCGTTGCCCGGGGCGAGGAACGGCAGGGTATCGCAGACACCGCCGCCGACCAGCGACCAATCGGGATAGCAGGAGTCGTCGCTGCTGGCCTGGGCCAGCGGGGAGAGACCGGCGCCCACCAGCAGGAGGGCGGGAAGAAGCGGCTTCGAGCGCATGAATCGTCCTTAATTCGTGGGAGTCGAAAGTGCTACAGCATACTCCGCCGGATCGCGTTCAACGAGCCTGGCGCAAACCTTCCTCCAGGGCATGGGCCGGCAACGGCCGGCCGATCAGGTAGCCCTGCAGCTCGTCGCAACGCTGGGCCACCAGGAAGTCCCGCTGTTCGATGGTTTCCACGCCTTCGGCGACCACCTTCAGGTCGAGGCTGTGGGCCATGGCGATGATCGCCCGGATGATCGCCGCATCCTCGCTGTTCTGGGTCAGGTCGCGGACGAACGACTGGTCGATCTTCAGGTAGTCCAGCGGCAGGCGCTTCAGGTAGCTGAGCGAGGAATAGCCGGTGCCGAAGTCGTCGACCGATAGCTTCACCCCCATCTCGCGCAACTGGCGGAAGGTCGCCAGGACACTATCGAGGGCGTCCAGCCACTGGCTTTCGGTCAACTCCAGCTCCAGTTGCGCCGCCGGCAGGCCGCTGTCGGCAAGCGCCGAGCGCACTACGTCGAGCAGGTCGCCCTGGCGCAACTGGTGGACCGAGAGGTTCACCGAGACCCGCAGGTTCAGGCCCCGCTGGCTCCACTCGGCGGCCTGCAGGCAGGCCCGGCGCAGGACGAATTCACCGATCTCGCCGATCAACCCGCACTCCTCGGCGAGGCCGATGAAGGTCGACGGCGGGATCATGCCCTCCTCCGGATGGTGCCAGCGCACCAGCGCCTCGACCGAGTCCGCGCGGGCGCTGGCCAGGCACAGCTTGGGCTGGTAATGCACGTCCAGCTGGCCCTCCTCGACCGCCTTGCGCAACCGGGTTTCCAGGCGCAGGCGTTCGAGGGTGCTGTCCTGCAGGTTGTCACGGAAGAACTGGAAGGTATTGCCGCCGAGTTGCTTGGCATGTTGCATCGCCAGGTTCGCCTGGCTCATCAGCACGGAGATTTCCCGTGCCTGCTCGGAAAACAGGCTGATCCCCAGCGAGGCGCCGAGGATCAACTCGTGGCCGAGCACGCTCACCGGCTGGCGCAACTGGACCAGCAGGCGTTCGGCCAGGCGCGACAGGGCCGCGGTGCCGGTGCCGCCATCGAGGAGAATGGCGAACTCGTCGCCGGCCAGACGCGCCAGGGTGTTGGCTTCCGGCGCGGTGCGCCGCAGGCGCTGGGCCATCTCCCTGAGCAACTGGTCGGCGACCTCGTGGCCGAGGCTGTCGTTGAGCAGCTTGAAGCGGTCCAGGTCGATCAGCAGCAGGGCCAGCCCGCCCTCCTCCTGGCGCGCCCGCTGGGCCGCCTCGTGCAGCCGCTCGCGGAACAACCGGCGGTTGGCCAGGCCGGTCAGTTCGTCGTAGTGCAGCAGGTGACGCAGGCGCTCCTCGACGTCGCGGCGGGCACTGAGATCGGTGAAGAAACCGACGATGTGGGTCGCCTCGCCATTGCCGTCGCGCAGCAGGTTGAGCTGCAGCCATTGGGGATAGGGATCGCCATTCTTCCGCGTATCCACCAGTTCGCCCTGCCACTGCCCGTGCTGGCGCAGCTCGGCGCGGATCTGCCGGTAGTGGCGCTGGGCCTCGGGGGTATTCACCAGCAGGCTGGCGTTGCGCCCGACCACGTCCTCGCGGCGATAGCCGGTGATGCGACTGAAGGCCTGGTTGACCGCCAGCAGGTTGTAGGCCGGATCGAGGATCACGATGCTCTCGCTGGCCGCCTCGAACACTGTCGCGGCCAGTTGCTGCTGCTCTTCCAGGCGCTTGCGCGCGCTGATGTCGCTGCGCGTGCCGAGCATCCGCGTCACCCGTCCCCGCGGGTCGCGAGCCATGGCCCGGCCACGATCCTCCAGCCAGCGCCAGCCGCCCTCCCGGTCGCGCACGCGGTACTCCACCCGGTACAGCTCGCTGCGCCCCTTGAGATGTTCGGCGAGGGCGCGACGGATGCGCGGCAGGTCGCCGGGGTGGATGCTTTCGATCAGCCTGCGATAGTCCTCGGGACCGTCCCCGGCGTCGCTGAAGACCGCCTCGAGATAGGAATGCTGGACCCGGCCGCTCTCCAGGTCCCAGTCCCACAACCCCAGTTCGCTGGCCTCCAGGGCCATGGCCAGGCGCGCCTCGCTCTGGCTGAGCGCCTGGCTGGTCGCGCCAAGCTCCTCGGTGCGCGCCTCCACCCGGCGCTGCAAAGCGTCGCGGGCGGCGCGCAGCTCGCGTTCGACCAGGCGCCGCTGGCCGACCTCCTGGGCGAGCTTGCGATTGAGCGCTTCGGCCTCGGCGTTGACGCGTTCCAGGTGCAGGTTCAGCGCCTGGGTCTGGAAGCGTCGCAGCAGCGCGCCCTGCACCAGCCGGTGGATCTGCCCGGCGACCACCAGCAGCGCCACCAGCAGGATCAGGCCGAGCACGCCCCAGCCCTGCAACAGACTATGCGGCTGCAACAGCAGGAAAACGATGGATGGCAGCAGGCCCGGCAAGGCGAAGGTGAGGAAGGCCGGCAGGCTCACCGCATAGGCGACGCTGGCGGAGAGGATCGCCGCCGCCACCAGGCCGAACACCAGCACCTGCTGGAGGAAGGCATCGGCCGGGACCAGCATGATCACCGCGAACGCCAGGGTCAGGCCCGAGGCGCCGGCGCCGCACAGGAAGGTCCGCCGCCAGTGGCGGCTGGCCTGGCGACGGCTATCGGCCTGCTGGAAGGCGGCGACCTGCAGCAGGCGCAGGACGGCGAGCAACACCAGCCAGACCAGCCAGCCGCCGAGCAGCCAACTGCTGACCTTGCCCCACACCAGGCAGGCGCTGGTCACGCCGCCGAGCAGCATGAGCAGGGTCGGCGTGCGCGAGCCGAGATAAAGGAGCCGGGTACGCTCGATGGCGATTTCGCGGGCGTAGAGCCGCAGTACATCGGTGCTGCCGCCCGGCAGCGCCAAGGGCTCGACATGGACGGTCATAGGCGCTTGTTCTTGTAGTGGTTTGCCTTGAAGTGGCCGGAGCATAACCGAGCAGGGGCAGGCTGCCCAAGGCCGGGATAGAGCATTTTTCCGCAGCCAGGCCCGACGCTGCGCCGGCCTGCGCCGAATGGCGGCCCGGTTTGCCCGGCTTTTCCCCGCCCCGGTAGAATGCCGCGATGAACGACGACCTCTCCCTCCTGCTGAACTCCCTCAACGACCCGCAGCGCCAGGCCGTGGCCGCGCCGCTGGGCCGCCAACTGGTCCTCGCCGGCGCCGGCTCGGGCAAGACCCGCGTGCTGGTGCACCGGATCGCCTGGCTGATCCAGGTCGAGCACGCCTCGCCCTACAGCATCCTGTCGGTGACCTTCACCAACAAGGCGGCGGCGGAGATGCGCCACCGCATCGAGCAGTTGCTCGGGATCAATCCGGCGGGCATGTGGGTCGGCACCTTCCACGGCCTCGCCCATCGCCTGCTGCGCGCGCACTGGCGCGAGGCCGGGCTGAGCGAGAACTTCCAGATCCTCGACAGCGACGACCAGCAACGCCTGGTCAAGCGGGTGATCCGCGAACTCGGCCTCGACGAGCAGCGCTGGCCGGCGCGCCAGGCCCAGTGGTTCATCAACGGGCAGAAGGACGAGGGCCTGCGGCCGCAACACATCCAGCCCGGCGGCGACCTGTTCCTCGCCACCATGCTGAAGATCTACGAAGCCTACGAGGCGGCCTGCGCCCGCGCCGGGGTGATCGACTTCTCCGAGCTGCTGCTGCGCGCCCTGGACCTCTGGCGCGACCATCCCGGCGTGCTCGAGCACTACCAGCGGCGCTTCCGCCATATCCTGGTGGACGAGTTCCAGGACACCAACGCCGTGCAATACGCCTGGCTGCGGATTCTTGCCAAGGGCGGCGACAGCCTGATGGTGGTCGGTGACGACGACCAGTCGATCTACGGCTGGCGTGGCGCACGGATCGAGAACATCCAACAGTTCAGCGACGACTTCGCCGACGCCGAGGTGATCCGCCTGGAGCAGAACTACCGTTCCACCGCGTCGATCCTCAAGGCCGCCAACGCCCTGATCGCCAACAACCAGGGACGCCTGGGCAAGGAGTTGTGGACCGACGGCGAGGACGGCGAGTCGCTGAGCCTGTACGCCGCGTTCAACGAGCACGACGAGGCGCGCTACGTGGTCGAATCGATCGAGAGCGCGCTCAAGGGCGGCCTGGCGCGCAGCGAGATCGCCATCCTCTACCGCTCCAACGCCCAGTCGCGGGTGCTGGAGGAAGCCCTGCTGCGGGAGAAGATTCCCTACCGCATCTACGGCGGCCAGCGCTTCTTCGAGCGTGCCGAAATCAAGAACGCCATGGCCTACCTGCGCCTGCTCGACGGCCGCGGCAACGACGCGGCGCTGGAACGGGTGGTCAACGTGCCGGCACGCGGCATCGGCGAGAAGACCGTGGAGAGCATCCGCGAATTCGCCCGCGGCAACGATGTGTCGATGTGGGAGGCGATCCGCCTGATGATCGCCAACAAGGTCCTGCCCGGCCGCGCCGCCAGCGCCCTGACCGGCTTCGTCGAGCTGATCGAGAATCTTTCGGCGAAGGTCATGGACATGCCGCTGCACCTGATGACCCAGACGGTGATCGAGCAGTCCGGACTGATCAGCTACCACAAGGAAGAAAAAGGCGAGAAAGGCCAGGCCCGGGTGGAGAACCTCGAGGAACTGGTCAGCGCCGCCCGCGCCTTCGAGAACAGCGAGGAAGAGGAAGACCTCACCCCGCTGCAGGCCTTCCTCAGCCACGCCTCCCTGGAGGCCGGGGAAACCCAGGCCGACGCCCACGAGGACAGTGTCCAGCTGATGACCCTGCACAGCGCCAAGGGCCTGGAGTTCCCGCTGGTGTTCCTGGTCGGCATGGAGGAAGGGCTGTTCCCGCACAAGATGAGCCTGGAGGAATCCGGCCGCCTGGAAGAGGAACGCCGCCTGGCCTACGTCGGCGTCACCCGCGCCATGCAGCGACTGGTCCTGACCTACGCGGAGACCCGCCGGCTCTACGGTAGCGAGACCTACAACAAGGTTTCGCGCTTCATCCGCGAGATCCCGCCGGCGCTGATCCAGGAAGTGCGCCTGTCCAATACCGTCAGCCGCCCCTACGGCGGCACCTCGCGCAGTGCCGGCGGCAACCTCTTCAGCGGCGCCGGGGTGCCGGAGACGCCCTTCTCCCTCGGCCAGCGGGTGCGCCACGCGCTGTTCGGCGAAGGGACTATCCTCAACTTCGAAGGCGCCGGCGCCCAGGCCCGGGTGCAGGTGAATTTCGAGAGCGAAGGCAGCAAGTGGCTGATGCTCGGCTACGCCAAGCTGGAAGCCCTGTAGCGGCGCAGCCCGTGGAGAAGGCCCGGAGGAGGACGACATGCTGGCATCCTGGGCCTTCTGGGCACTGCTTTCGGCGCTGTTCGCCGCGCTGACCGCGATCTTCGCCAAGATCGGCCTCGACCGGGTCGATTCGGACTTCGCCACCTTCATCCGCACCCTGGTGATCCTCGTCACCCTCGGCGGCATCCTCGCGGTCCTGGGCAAGTTCCAGGCCCCGGGCAGCATCCTGCCGCGCAGCTGGCTGTTCCTGGTGCTCTCCGGGCTGGCCACCGGTGCCTCCTGGATCTGCTATTTCCGCGCCCTCAAGCTCGGCCCGGCGTCGCTGGTGGCGCCGCTGGACAAGTTCAGCGTGGTGCTGGTGGCACTGCTCGGCGTGGCCTTCCTCGGCGAACGCCTGGACCTGCGCCAATGGCTCGGCGTAGCCCTGGTGACAGCGGGCGTGGTGGTCCTGGCAATCCGCCCATAAGCCCGCTGAATGGCGCTTCGACCTTGGTATAAAGGCGAAAAATCGCGGAAACCCTAGACTGGCGGCCTCTAATAATTCGTCGTCTGAGGTTCGTTCCATGTACCGTGATCGCGTGCGCCTGCCCTCCCTGCTCGACAAGGTGATGAGTGCGGCCGAAGCCGCCGACCTGATCCAGGACGGCATGACCGTCGGCATGAGCGGTTTCACCCGCGCCGGCGAGGCCAAGGCCGTACCCCAGGCGCTGGCCATGCGCGCCAAGGAACGTCCGCTGCGTATCAGCCTGATGACCGGCGCCAGCCTCGGCAACGACCTCGACAAGCAGCTCACCGAGGCCGGCGTGCTCGCCCGGCGCATGCCGTTCCAGGTCGACAGCACCCTGCGCAAGGCGATCAACGCCGGCGAAGTGATGTTCATCGACCAGCACCTCTCGGAAACCGTCGAGCAGTTGCGCAACCACCAGCTGAAGCTGCCGGACATCGCCGTCATCGAAGCCGCCGCGATCACCGAGCAGGGCCACATCGTGCCGACCACCTCGGTGGGCAACTCGGCGAGCTTCGCGATCTTCGCCAAGCAGGTCATCGTCGAGATCAACCTGGCCCACAGCACCAACCTGGAAGGCCTGCACGACATCTATATCCCGACCTACCGGCCGACCCGCACGCCGATCCCGCTGACCCGCGTCGACGACCGCATCGGCAGCACGGCGATCCCGATCCCGCCGGAGAAGATCGTCGCCATCGTCATCAACGACCAGCCGGACTCGCCATCCACCGTGCTGCCGCCGGACGGCGAGACCCAGGCCATCGCCAACCACCTGATCGATTTCTTCAAGCGCGAGGTCGACGCCGGGCGCATGAGCAACAGCCTCGGCCCGCTGCAGGCCGGTATCGGCAGCATCGCCAACGCGGTGATGTGCGGCCTGATCGAGTCGCCGTTCGAGAACCTGACCATGTACTCCGAAGTGCTGCAGGACTCGACCTTCGACCTGATCGACGCCGGCAAGCTGCGCTTCGCCTCGGGCAGCTCGATCACCCTGTCGCCGCGGCGCAACGCCGACGTGTTCGGTAACCTGGAGCGCTACAAGGACAAGCTGGTGCTGCGCCCGCAGGAAATCTCCAACCACCCCGAGGTGGTCCGTCGCCTGGGCATCATCGGCATCAATACGGCGCTGGAGTTCGACATCTACGGCAACGTCAACTCGACCCACGTCGGCGGCACCAAGATGATGAACGGCATCGGCGGCTCCGGCGACTTCGCCCGCAACGCGCACCTGGCGATCTTCGTCACCAAGTCGATCGCCAAGGGCGGCAACATTTCCAGCGTGGTGCCGATGGTCAGCCACGTCGACCACACCGAGCACGACGTCGACATCCTCGTCACCGAGCAGGGCCTCGCCGACCTGCGCGGCCTGGCGCCTCGCGAACGGGCCCGGGTGATCATCGAGAACTGTGTCCACCCGTCCTACCAGGCACCGCTGCTGGACTACTTCGAGGCGGCTTGCGCGAAAGGCGGCCACACGCCGCATCTGTTGCGCGAGGCGCTGGCCTGGCACCTGAACCTGGAAGAACGCGGACACATGCTGGCCGGCTGAGGCTGAACCGTTTCATCCGCAACTATTTCCAGCGCCCGGACGATTAATTCTTCCGGGCGTCTGGACAGGGCAGAAAAAACCACGTAAAAACATATTTCGGCGGCCTTTTCTCTTGCCGCCATCGCAACACGCCGACCCGGCCCTTCCGCTTTTCCTGCTGTAACACTTCGTTGTTTCTTTCGGTAACGCACCATGACGGTGCAGAGCGGTACAGTTACGCACCGAAACAACCCATACAGTTCGGAAACACACCCCGGTGATCCAACGCAATTCTCCGCAACTGTTCCTATTCTTGTTGACCTGTTAGTCAGATCATATTGCTCAGTTAATCACTAGCAACCTGACTACCCACCACAAGTGGGAAGGATCGACACATCATGGAACGTACCCTCGGTTCCAACACTTTCGACATCGCTCGCTCCAACCGCCGCAGCAGCAGCCTGCTGGGCACCATGAAACTGTGGCAGCGCCGCATCCAGAGCCGTCGCCAGCTGGCCCGCCTGGACTCCCGCCTGCTCGCCGACGCCGGCATCAGCGAAGCCCAGCGCTACGCCGAGCTGAACAAGCCGTTCTGGCGCTAAGCGATACTGTAACGTCCCGGTTCGGCCCAGCCTGAACTGTACCGTAGGCCGCTCCTTACCGAGCGGCCTTCACGTATCTGGAAGAAGCCTTTTCCTCCAGCAGTTCACGGTACAGCTCGCTCCAGCGACGCCCCATCTCTTCGGCGGTGAACAGTTGCCGATAGCGGGCCTCCGCGTTCCTGCCCATTTCCTCCGCCTGCTGCGGATGCTCCCAGAGCCAGCGCATCGCTTGGCGAAACGCGGCCGGCTGGCTGGGCGGCACGACCAGGCCGGTCTCGCCATGGATATTGATGTAGCTGGTGCCGGTGCCGATCTCGCTGGAGATCATCGGCTTGCCGTACATCGCGCCCTCCAGCAGGGAGATACCGAACGCCTCGGAACGCAAGTGTGACGGAAAGACCATGGCGTAGCTGAGTTGCAGCAGGGCGACCTTGTCCTCGTCGTCCACTCGGCCGAGGAAGTGCACGTTGCGCAACCCCAGCGCCGCGGCCTGGGCATACAGCTCGGCCTGCAACGGCCCGGCACCGACGATCACCACCGGGTAATCGGTGCCCTGCAACGCATCCAGCAGGATATGCAGGCCCTTGTAGTAGCGCATCACCCCGACGAACAGGAAGAACCGCGGCCCGAGTTTCTCTCGCCAGTGCTCCAGACGCTGTGTCGCAGGCTTCGGGTAGCCGTCCTTGTCCAGGCCGTAGGTGATCACCCGGGTCTTTTCTCGGTACTGGCGGAGCACGTCGCTGGTACTGAAGTAGTTGGGCGAGGCTGCGACGATGCGATCCACGCTGTGGAGGAAACGACTCATCAGCGGCCGGTACAGTTTCAACAGGACGCGCTGGCGGATGATGTCCGAATGGTAGGTGACCACGCTCGGCTTGTTCATACCGGTGAGGAAATGCACCAGGTCCATGAACGGCCAGGGGAAGTGGTAGTTGACCACGTCCGCCTCCGCCGCCAACTCGCGGAACTGCTTGAACACGCTCAGGGAAAACCCGGTGGAAGCGAGCTGCAGGTCGAGCCTGGCGCGATGCACCACATGTCCGCCGAAGGGCACGACAGGCGGATGCGGATCGCTGCTCAGGGTCAGGACGTGGTTGTCGATCCCCCACGACCCGCTGCTCTCGCAAAGCTGGAAGATCACCTATTCGATCCCGCCTACCGTTTCGCTCAGGTAGGTCTTGTAGAAGTGCAGTACCCGCATTCAGCCCTCCACGGCACGACGATAGGCTGCAGCGGTGAGATTCGCGCAACGCTTCCAGGAAAACTGCTCCGCCCGTCGCAGGCCGGCTTCCCGGCAGCACTCCCAGTAGACGGTATCCTCGGTCATGCGGACCAGCATGTCAGATAGCCCATTGGCATCATCCGGGTCAATATAGCTGCCCGCCTCGCCGGCCACCTCCGGCATTGCGGAGAGTCGCGTGAGCAATACTGGCGTGCCGCTGGCCATGGCTTCCAGCACAGGCAGGCCGAAGCCTTCGTAGATCGAGGGGAAGACCAGCGCCCGAGCGCCCGACATCAACTCGGCGACCCGCTCGTCCGGCAGGTAGCCGAGCAGCCGCACCGTTCCCGAAGCCAGCGCCTGGCGCAGTTCGTCGTCGAGCGAGCGACTTTCCCATCCCGGCATGCCGACGATCATCAGCGGAAAACGCTGGCGGACCGCCGCCGGCAGTTGCCCATGGGCGCGCAGGGCCAGCGACAGGTTCTTGCGCGGTTCGAGGGTTCCTACGCAGAGGAAATACCCGCGCGGCACCAGGCCATGCGCGCGCAAGGGCTCGCGCAGGGACTCCCGGTCCCGCGGACGGAACCGCGCGGCATGGCCGAGGGGCGCCACCACGAAGCGCTCGCGCGGCAGGCCGAAATACGCCTGCGCCTCGTCGGCGATCGCCTGCGAGTCGGTCAGGATCAACCGCGCCTTTTCCATCCCGCGCGCCAGCCGGCGTTCTATTTCGCGCAAGCGGGCGGCGGGTTGCGTCGCCGGATAATGCAGGTGGGTCAGGTCGTGCAGGGTCATCAGCATCGGCCCGTCGAAGTCCAGCGGCCAGAGACTGGGCTCATGGTAGAGATCGACCGGCGGCCGACCGCTATCGAAACGCCGCTGCTCCAGCCAGCGTCGTGCCCGGTAGGCTCCGGGCAGGTTGCGCAGCCAGGGCGACAGACGCGAATAGCCGGGCAGCGCCGCCGCCGGCAGGTCGCCGCTCCAGCCCCAGCCATGGAACAGGGAAAACTCGAAGTCCGCGTGCGCCTGCAACGCGCCCAGCAACTCGACCAGGTAATGCCCGATGCCGGTCCGCGGCGCCTGGAGAATCCGCGCGTTAACCGCAATCCGCATGTACTGCCTCGCCATGCGCCGGGGCCTTGCCGAGGGCGAGCAGGATCCGCGCGATCAGTTGCCGACTCGCCTCGTGCCAGCCGATCCAGCGCCATTCGCCGACCGGTCGCTCGGCCGGGAACTCGCCCGTGGCTTCGAAGCGGGTGACCAGGTTCGCCAGGGTCTGCGGATCGGCGAGGTCGAAGTAGGCCATGAATTCGCCGCCGATCTCGCGGAACACCGGGATGTCGCTGCCCATCGCCGGCAGGCCGCGCTGCATGGCCTCCACCAGCGGCAGGCCGAAACCTTCCACATAGGACGGGAAGACCAGCGATGCGGCATGGGAGTATGCGTACTCCAGGCTCTTGTCGGAGAGGTCGTTGAACATGAACAGGCGCTTGTTCAGCTCCGGATGCTGCCGCACCCGTTCCACCAGCGCCTCGCACTTCCAGCCGATGCGTCCGGCGATGCACAACCGCGCCTGCGAACTCTGGGCCCAGGCACGCTCGAAGGCATCCAGCAGGTAACCGTGGTTCTTCCGCGGCTCGATGGTGCTGACCATCAGGAATACCGGCGCCTTGGCCTTGAACATGCGCAGCAGATCGGGCTCGACGGAGGCGCCGTCCTCCACCAGGTCCAGCTCCGAACCCAGGTGGAAATAATCGAACCAGCGTTGCGCGACCTTCTCCGGGCCGATGCGCCGCAGCATCTCCGCGCGCACTTCGTCGCGGATGGTCTCGGAAATCGCGACGTAGCCGTCGGCGGTGGCCGCGATCCAGTCGAACCAGTGGTTGAACACCTTGACCAGGCCGGCATCGCAGAATTGCGGATGGGTCAGGGGAATCAGGTCGTAGATCACCGAGACGATGCCCACACCCTCGCTCTTGAGGCGTTCCGCCAGCGGGAAGAAATCGGCGTGCCAGGAGGAGTCCAGCAAGACCAGTTGGTCGCCGGCCCGATGTTCGAGCGGGGTCGCGCGCACGGGTGCAGGCTGCTGCTTGCCGAGGATGCGGTCGAGCAGGCGCAGCGGAATGCTGAGGAAGGCGAAGGCGAACAGGCGGCAGGCTACATAGAGAAGGCGCCGGGCCCACGGCGAGGAACGGAACGGGCGGCGCTTTTCCAGGGTGCGCTGGCCCAGCCAGAAGTAGTTGGCGGCTCGCTCCACCAGGATGCGCAGGCGTACCAGCGGCGAATGCGGCCGCGGGTCCAGCGGCGCCAGGCTGTGGACCTGATACAGGGTGCCGTCGAGCATTGCCACCGGGATGCACTCCACCGTCTCGTCGGCTTCCGGCAACTCGCGGATGACGTTGCGCACCACCCGCTGAATACCAGAATTGACCTTGGGATGCTCGAACACATAGGTGCATTCGACCAACAGACGCGTCATGGAGTGCTCTCCGCGGAAGTGGGGTCCAGAGCCGCCTCGCCGGAGCGGCTGATATGGGTTTCGGCGCCCAGCCAGGAGCAACCGACGAAGTCTTCCTGGCGGTTGTTGATGACATGGAAGACCAGGCCGTAGTCGCGCCATTCGAAGTTGCGGTCCAGGTGCGAGTCCAGCCGCGACAGGCTCAGCGCCACCGAGTAGTGCCCCTTGCCCAGGCGCATGTCGAAGGCGAAGCGGTAGGTGATGCGCTCGCCGGCCTTCAGGTCGGTGAGCGCCTTGTCCAGGCGGTGGGTATTGATCCCGTACATCGGCTGGCCGAGGCGGTCCTTGATCATGAAGCCGAGGATCAGCCGCTCGATGTCCTGGCGAACCTCGACCTCGACTTCCAGCGTCACCGCCTGGCCTACCTCGACCACCTCCAGCGCGCGCTGCCGCTGGTCGACCATCCGTACGTCGAGGATCGCTGCCTCGCCGGTGCCGGAAATCGTCCGCACCTGGCCGTCGGCGAGCATTTCCTGGCGCACGGTCTGCCCCTCGCGCTCGGCGAGCAGGGCGTTGTAGTAGTCCATCACCTCTTCCGGCCGCCCGCGCATGGCCATCCGTCCCTGCTCCAGGAGGATCGCGGAGTCGCAGATGGACTGGATCGCCGAGCGGTCGTGGGAGACGATCAGCAGGGTGGTGCCGGCCTTGCGGAAACTGCGGATGCGCTCGAAGCTCTTGTGCTGGAAATAGGCATCGCCGACCGACAGGGCCTCGTCGACGATCAGGATGTCCGGCCGCCGGGCAGTCGCCACGCTGAACGCCAGGCGCATCTGCATGCCGCTGGAGTAGGTGCGCACCGGTTGCTCGATGGCCTCGCCGATTTCGGCGAAGGCCTCGATATCCGGCATCAGCGCCTGGATTTCCTCGACCTGCATGCCCAGCAATTGCCCGGCCATGAAGACGTTCTGCCGGCCGGTGAAGTCCGGGTGGAAGCCCATGCCCAGCTCGAGCAGCGCGGCGACCCGGCCGGCCACGCGGATCTCGCCGCAGGTCGGCTGGGTGGTGCCGGCGATCATCTTCAGCAGGGTGCTCTTGCCGGCGCCGTTGACCCCGACGATGCCGACCGCTTCGCCCGGCTCGATGGTGAACTCGACCTCGCGCAGGATCCAGTGCAGGTGGTGGCGCGGAGGGCTGAAAGGCACCAGCCATTCGAACAACCGGCTCCAGCGATTGGGATACTGCTTGTAGGCCTTGCCGAGGCCGGATACGCGTATCTGTCCCATCAGAGTTCATCCACCATTTCGCCGACCCGCTGGCGGAACAGACGCAGGCCGAGCGCGCACAGCAGCAGCGCCAGCAGGGTGATCGGCAGCAATGAAGGCCAGTCCGGCCATTGCCCGTGGAGGAACAGCTGCTGGTAGCTGCGCATCAGCGCGGTCATCGGGTTGAGTTCGATCAGCGAGCGGATACCCTCGGGCAGGATGCCGATCGGATAGACGATCGGCGTCAGCCAGAACCAGAACT
>OJZQ01000139.1_pt1 | contig 29885 bp, 28 predicted proteins | sample 1610471 | NCBI WGS metagenome assembly OJZQ01 (sample SAMN04436655, study PRJEB24849) | human gut metagenome | biome: human gut; feature: NICU; material: stool | host: Homo sapiens | place: USA: Saint Louis, MO | collected 2010-05-13 | reverse complement strand
TGCCCAGCGGTCAGCCCACGACGATGCAGTCCTTGCCCTGGCGCTTGGCCGAGTAACAGATAATTACATTAAAAATTAAACTCGGCAATTTTCATGGGTGATTTTTTCTAGGGTTTTATGTGCAAATCTTAATGTTATTGTTTTTTATGTGATTAATGTCTCTTGGTTTTTATGGTTTCATTTTTGAAACAATTGGTTTCATTACAGTGGCTAGTCAAAATTTAAATGCATGCCGATAGTGAGTGAATTGATGATGAGGATTAATTTCATGACAACACTTCACTTTGATAATAAAAGTAAGTTTTCACCTATATCTGATTTGATCGCTATTCATGCTAACGAACGTTCTGACACTGTCGCTTTACGCTTCAGGGACGTATTTGTTACTTATAAAGAGTTACAGCATTATTCTGAACAGATTTTGGCAGCGATACAGTATAACAATATCCCCCCGCACACTGCTATTGCCATTGCTTCGTCCAACCCATTGCTAGCTACTTTAGCTTTTCTCGGCGTTATTAGTGCCGCTTGTGTCGCTGTACCCATCTCTCTATCGTCGTCTCCCGAACAAATCGCATCGGTAATTGCAGATGCATGCATTCCGTTAATATTTTTGGATGGCGAGTTTCTTGAAAGCCTGCCATCGACTGGCATCAGGGTCGCTAATCTTGACGAGTTCGATAGTTGGTTAGCCCCTGAAGGGTTTGCTACCACGTATGTTGATATATCGCCTGCAGACCCCTTTAACATTATCTATTCATCAGGGACCACAGGTACGCCAAAGGGGATTATCCATACGCATGGCATGCGTTGGAGTCAAATAGCAGCATATGGGCAGATTGTTCCGCAATGTGACTCTGCCGTCACTTTGATCGCCACGCCGATCTATTCCAATACGACATTAGTCAGTTTGTTGCCGTCGCTTGCTTGCGGGGGGACTGCTGTGCTGATGGGCAAATTCGATGCTTATGAGTATTTAGTTGAAGCGCAGAATTCACGAGCTACCCACACCATGCTGGTTCCTGTGCAGTACCAACGTATTATGGCTTTAACACAATTCGATGATTTTGATCTTGGAAGTTTCATTTTTAAATCATGTACTGGTGCCCCTTTTTCTCCCGAGTTGAAGGCCGATGTGATCCGCCGCTGGCCGGGAGCATTGCTCGAAATTTATGGAATGACTGAAGGAGGAGGGACTTGTGTTCTCTTGGCAAATGAATGCCCTAACAAACTCCACACTGTAGGCAAGCCAGTGCCTGGCTGCGAAATTCGCTTGATTGATGCACAAGGGAATGAAGTCAATTCTGGAGATATCGGTGAGGTCGTGGGGCGTTCAAATATGATGATGGCTGGTTACCATGGTCGCCCGGATATGACCCATGAAGCCACCTGGATTGATGCTAATGGCAATGGATACATACGACACGGTGACCTTGGACGCTTCGATAAAGAAGGTTTTTTGACACTCCTTGGGCGTACTAAAGACATGATTATTAGCGGTGGCTTTAATGTATACCCAACTGATATAGAAGCTGTTTTACGAACACACCCCCTGGTTGAAGATTGCGCGGTTATAGGTATTCCCTCGGTTACCTGGGGGGAGACTCCCTTCGCCTTCTACGTATCTAAAGACGACTTGCTTAACCCTCATGAAGTTATCACTTGGGTTAATGAGCGTATGGGTAAGACACAGCGTTTATCCGGCGCACAGGCAATTGCTCAATTGCCACTTAGCGCTACAGGAAAAGTACTGAAACGCGAACTGCGCGCGCTATTTCTGACCGAACACTCTACCCCATTAGTATTATAAGGAACTGAATGATGAAATCCGACCTGCAGGAGCGTGTTGCGATTATTACCGGCGCCGGAGGTGGGCTTGGTCGTGCCCATGCACACCTGTTAGCCCGATACGGTGCCAAAGTTGTAATAAATGATATCGGGCCGGGTGCCGACAAGGTTGCCGAAGAAATCAATTCATCAGGGGGGGAAGCTATTAGTTTCCAATCCTCTGTGACTGATGAAGAGAAAATAAAGGCAATGGTCGCGGAAACTCTGGATAGGTGGGGGAAAGTCGATATTTTGGTCAATAATGCAGGCAACCTGCGTGACAAGACCTTTGCTAAAATGACGTTAGATGATTTTCGCTCTGTGTTGGACGTACATCTAATTGGGGCAGTGATTTGTACCAAGGCCGTATGGGAGCATATGCATCGCCAAAAGTATGGGCGCATCGTGTTCACGACGTCCTCTTCGGGTCTTTATGGCAATTTCGGGCAAGCCAATTATGCAACTGCGAAAATGGGTCTGGTGGGGCTGATGCAAACACTGGCGCTTGAAGGAGCCAAGAGTAACATTTTGGTGAACTGTCTGGCGCCTACTGCAGCGACCGCTATGAGCGATGGGCTTTTGGTGCCGCAAGCAAAGCGTGTATTACAACCTGAGGCAGTAAGTCCTGCACTATTGCCACTGGTTTCGCAATGTGCGCCTACTAGGGCGATTGTTTGCGCGGGTGCGGGTAATTTTGCTCGTGCCTACATAACGTTGACCAGTGGGCTTTTTTTGGGCAACGATGCCAATACCACCAATCGTCTTTTCGCTAGCTGGCAAGTGATCGGCGATCGCGAATCAGAGCAGGTTCCTGAGTCTGCCACTGCGCAGATTCATCAAGAACTCATCGCCGCTTTCCGTTCACAATCCGAAAATAATCAGTGAGAATCTACTATGCGTGATGCCGTTATTATTTCTACCGCCCGAACTCCGATTGGCAAAGCATATCGCGGTGCTTTCAACGCCACCCCATCCGCAACACTGGCTGGGCATGCAATTAAACACGCTGTCGAGCGAGCAGGGATTGTCGGTAGTGAAGTGGATGATGTGGTACTAGGTGCAGCATTGCAGCAAGGTGTGCAAGGGCTGAACATTGGCCGCCTTGCTGCATTGCGCGCGGGGTTACCTACGTCAGTTTCAGGTATGTCATTGGATCGCCAGTGCGCTTCGGGTCTTATGGCTGTCGCCACGGCTGCCAAGCAAATCATTGTTGATGGCATGAGCATTGCCGTTGCGGGAGGTGTGGAATCCATCTCGATGGTGCAGACTGAGCGGATGCGTATTGAGCCGGACATGGAGCTTTTCTCAATGTATCCAGCAGCATATATGCAGATGGTGGATACGGCTGACATCGTAGCGAAACGCTATGAGATCAGCCGGGAAGCTTGTGACGAATACTCGTTGCGCTCCCAGCAACGAACGGCAACAGCACAACTAGAAGGGCTATTCGACAAGGAGATTGTTCCTATGTGTTCCTTGATGGCCTACAACGATAAGGAAACCGGCGTACTTGCTTATAAAGAGGTCTTGTTGGAGCATGACGAAGGCAATCGCCCACAAACTACTCTGGAGGATTTGCGGGCTCTGTATTCCGTTAAAGGACCTGGCAAAAACGTTACTGCCGGCAACGCCAGTCAACTCTCCGATGGCGCCTCAGCGCTAGTGCTGATGGAAGCCAAAGAGGCTGAACGAAGGGGGCTGCAGCCGTTAGGTCGCTATGTAGGTATGAGCGTAGCGGGTGTTGATCCGGACGAGATGGGAATTGGCCCCGTTGCGGCGGTGCCTAAACTGCTACATAGCAATGGTCTAAAAATTGATGACATCGGATTATGGGAGCTAAATGAAGCATTTGCAGTACAAGTGATCTATTGCCGAGACAGGTTGGGTATTCCGGACGACAGGTTGAATGTGAATGGCGGCGCTATTGCAATAGGCCATCCCTACGGCATGTCCGGCGCCCGCATGACTGGCCACGCGCTGATAGAAGGAAAGCGTAGAGGCGAACGCTACGCCGTAGTTACGATGTGTATCGGTGGGGGTATGGGGGCTGCGGGTTTATTCGAAATCTATTGAGAGCAGCGCTTTACTTGGTTTACTCTCAAATTTTCCGTTTCGCCATCCTTCTGCAAATTCCGAAGGTGACTGATAATTTAACGAAGAATGGGGCCGATATTAGTTATAGTCCAGCCCCATGCGTCAACAATTTCTCTTGCATGAACAATGTCACTGAACCCGCGCTCATTAAGAAGTTAACCACTCGCAGAACTCATCAAGAGTTATTCCTGGTTTGCAGGTTTATCGACGGGAAAAGGGTGAGGTTCTGTTTCGGAAAGAGCTTATCGGCCAATGGCTGCCACTCTTTTGTAAGGCGCTTAACGACTTGCTCAATGAAATACAGAAATATTTTTAACTTGGGAATTGATGCCAGCCGATCGAGATATAAAGCATACAGTTGCGGTGACTCACTTATTTCATAATCAGGTAAGATGCGAACTAACTCTCCTGAGAGTAGTCCTGGAAGTGCCAAAATACCCGTAATGGGTGCAATGACGCGGCCATTTTTCACTAGCTCAAGGATTTGCGAATGATCGGTCGATAAAAACCTACGGTATGTAGGTAATGTAAAACGTTCTTGGTCCCGAAATATTTCAAGTCTGGGCACATAAGCAGGCAATGGGCCTGGTTCAATCGCCGCTGCATCGAGGTAGAAATTACCGATGATGGCATGGTTTTCGAGATCGTCCGGAGAGGTCGGCATTCCGTTGGCTTGTATGTATTCTTGACTTGCTACAAGGATGTTTTTTACCTCTGCTATTTTTCTGGCTGTCAAACGAGAATCCGATAACCATCCGCAATGGAGAACGACATCGAGAATGTTGGGCTCTGGAAGTAATCTTTCACCAACGCGTACACGAACATCAATTTCTTGATATTTATCCAGAAACTCATTTAAGTTTGGGGTGAGGAGTGTTTTAGCTATATCACTGGTACAGCCGATTCGCAATATACCGGCCGGACGACTCCTATAGGTTGCAATCTCAGCGTCAGCATCTTCCATTTCTTCTCGTATGCGAATGCAACGTGCGTGTAAAACCCTCCCAACTTCGGTGAGTGTTATCCGCCGGGTAGTGCGTTCAATTAGTCTAACGTTGTAGAGGGACTCCAACCGTGATACCGCCCGGCTTACTGTTACTTTAGACTCACCAAGTGCCCGCGCTGCCCCAGAAATAGACCCCCGATCACCGACCATTGCAAATATTTTGAAAGCATCGCTTTTCTCCATGTTCTATCCTCTGGCTGTAAAATTCTCATTAGTTAAGAAACTCGAGTGCTATTTAACACTAAACCAATAAAAGTGATGGAACGGGTTAATACTCTAAAGCGATGACCCGTTTTGGTTGGCCACTATCGCTTAGGCATAAATGTAATTTCAAGGGTAGCAATACCGTCTGCTTCAACAGAAGCCATATACAGGCGACCATTTGTTTCCGCAACGGCAGTGGCTGTGAAGAAGTTATCCGCATTGCCTTGCATATCGGCAAATATTCCGCCATCTTCATTGAAGGCCATAGCCCATACAGTTCGAGTCGGTTTAGGCATCATAAATTTTGGCAGGCGCCAAATGAGCTTACGAAGGAAGCCTGGCATTGTTCCCATGCGGTCCAGGCTTTTATTGCGTGGCGCTCCCATGGCTACCCAGAAATAACCCTTTTGCATACGCGAAATATTGTCAGGAAAACCCGGCAAATTATCTGCAAAAATCTCCAGATGACCAGCTTTCGGACCTTGTACCCAGAGCCTGCGTAAGCGGTAGGCGTCTGTTTCTGCAAAAATGACGGACATCTCTGAACTGTCTAAAGTGATGCCATTGGGGAAGTGTAAACCGTCTAATAGCACATGGACTTGCCCATCCGTATCACGCCGCAGCAGCTGCCCTGACCCTCTGTGTTCAATCATTGCCCCTTCGTAATGCTCGAAATCATAGCGATTCGTCGATTGAGTAAACCAAATTGTCCCATCAGCGCTCGCGGTGGCATTCGAACAGAATCGTAATGGAAGGCCATGAACGCGTTCTACCAATGTTTCTACATGCCCGTCTAATCTGACCTTAAGCAAACCGCGGTGGGCATCACAAACCAGCAGAGAGCCGCATTTCAGCCATTCGAGACCCAACGGCCTACCGGTTGTATCCGCTATAATGGTTTCGTTCTCAGTTTCTAGGCTATACCGATAAATTTTCCCTCCTTGCCCTCCATAATAAATGTTGCCTGCCATATCAGAGATAACGTCTTCTGGTCTTTTAACTGCACTTTTTAACAGTTCAAGCACTTTGAACGGCGTCGTACCCGTAGGTTGATAAGTACGCTCAGGGGGATGAGGAAGAACACGTCGTACAGGTTCTAATCGCGGTTTTGCACTGGGTTTGAGCTGCGGTATTGTTGTCCGCCCGTCAACCCGATTGATCAACGTATTAGCGACCGAGTAAGCATGAATTACAGAACAATAATATGCAATTTCACTATTGAGACTAGCGACCTGAGCTAGTGCTGATAGCAATCCGGCATTATCGTTCGCTCCTATGACAATTGATGCATGGTATTTATACTCTGGTGGCATGCCATGAGCGGCATCCGGTGCATTCCACTGTGCCTTAAACCATGGCGCAAAGACCTGGCTGCGGACTTCAATAACATGATTATTAAGGCCTAATTGATGAGCAAGGCTGTCATGAATAAAGCGCTTGAAATCGCCTAAAGAGCCTTTTTCCCTTCGACGAATCAAAACAACGCATCGAGCATGGATATTTTTATAATCGCCAGTTTTAACTACCTTTCCTCCACCTAATGTCGTCATGTTTAATGTTTTACGGCAGAAAACATTCTTTTTGTCTTTGAAAATACGATCAATAGAGCGAATGCTCAGGGGGAATCGAATGATAGAGTCTAAAATTATTTCAGAAACACCATCGATCCGTTTATCGGCTGGAATATCCGTTACCACTTCAGGTGTTAAAGGCCACAAACCCGCGATATCATCGTTAAAGTGATACTGATTATAATCACGGATAAATTCATTACGAGAGACCAGATCGGCATGGGGCCCTCCCCAATGAGCAAAACACGTCTCTCTTGCAAGGTCCGTTCGAAGCCAATTAAGGGTCGTAATTCCGAGAAAGTTCTTCTGATTTAAAATGCGCTTACTCATATTGAGTCCTCTTTTCGCCCACGAAGGTCCCGTTTGGGTCCGACTCTTTTACGGTATCACCTGGTTGCCACAGCACTGCTGTTACGCAGAGCTCCAAGCATTGTTTGGCCAGGCGCATAGATCTGGATGAGTATCAATCAACCTATAAACTGCCCATAGTTGCGGTAGAGAAGGATAGTAAAGGGTTATACAATTAAATGGTTTTAAAGGCCGAGAGGGAAATTGCTCCTGACCTTTTATTTGATTACTGCTTCATGTAAAACCGTATTTTTCAATGAGAGCATTGTATTAAGTCTTCATTTGTTACAATGCTTTTATATCGCGACCAAAAATAAAGCATATTTTCTTTAACTGAAGGGCTATTGATTTCGCTTCCTTCTGCCATCCTTCTGCCAGGGTACGCACCAGTGCATCATAGCCGTCTTCGCTCTGCTTCAATTCCAGGTTGAACGGCCGTTTGGTAAGGCGGCCCTGATGATTCAGCACCCACTCTCCGCGGATGACAGCCTTACCGTCAAAGCGGCCGTGGAAACCGCTGATAGTGACGTTGAGCACATCCTGATCGCTACTCATTGGCTGAGAGGAGATCACCCAACCCGGCAGCGCGCTGCTTAGGTTGGTGACCAGCGTCTGCTGCAGCTGCTGGTCGAGCGGGCTGGCCCACAAGTTGTTTTGGGCGATGGCGTACTGTACACCGTTAGTCTGATAAACCACGCCAGTTTGCATGAGATAATCAGCCACAAAAACATGCTCTAACCACAGTTGGCGCGTTGACGCGACGCTGTTTACCTGAGCTGGCGTGCCCAACGCTGGCAACTGATAGTAGGTTTTTTTGGGGGGGCTGCTACAGGCGCAGAGCAACAGCGCCAGGGCTACCGGAAGCCATTTCATCATTTGTTGGCCTTCTTAGGGTGAGGGTCATTGTTGACGGCGGCTTCAAATACCAGCGCGTTGCTCTTTTCATTCAAGGTGCGCAGTACCGGCTGCAGTTCACGCAGTACCTGATCCAGACGTTGCATGTCCCCTACCATTTTGTTGTAGGCCGGTGATCCCGGTTGGAACCCTTTCATGCTACGATTGAGTTGCTGCAGCGTTTTCTGCATCTCCTGCGGTAGCGCCTTCACCTCTTTGCTGGAGATGATGTCGTTTAGAGACTTCATGGTCTTCTGGGTCGACTTCATGGTCCTCTGGCTTTCTGCAAGCGTTTTGGTCGCTTCGTTGATCATCGGCGTGAGCGGCATCGCGTTGATCTTGTCCAGCGTCTGCACCAGTTTTTGCTGGATTTGCGCAAGACCACCACTGGTTGTCGGTATCAGCGGATATCCGAACCACTCGTGCGGCCCGTTCCAGGCCTTATCTCGCGGGTTAAAGTCCAGATCGATATACAACGAACCGGTCAACAAGTTAGCTGACTTCAGGGAAGCGCGTATGCCGCGTGACTCGGCGTCTTTCAGGCTGCTGTCAAAATCGAAGTCCTTCCCTAACTTCTTGAGGCGTTCAGGCTCGATGTGGATTAGCACTGGAATGCGGTAATCGTTTTTCAAACGATGCTCAATACCTTCTTTAAAGAATGGCACCTGTGCCACAGTACCCAGGCGAATGCCGCGGAACTCTACAGGCGCGCCCGGCTGCAGGCCTCGGACCGAGTCGGAGAAGAACATCAGGTAGTCTTTATGTACGGTATACAACGAATCCTGAATATTGCGCTGGTTGTCGAACAGCCGGTACTCCGCCTTTTCTTTCGCCTTTTCACCCCTATCCCAGCCATCTGGCACGTCAAAGCTCACGCCGCCGCTGAACAGGGTCGCCAACGAGCCCATTTCCACGCGCATGCCCTGTGCCGACATATCGAATGCCACGCCGCTGTCTTTCCAGAAACGCACGTTGCTGGTCACCAGTTGATCGTAAGGAGCCGAGATAAAGAGCTGATAGCGCATGGTGCGCTGTTTGGGATCGAAATAGCTGGTTTCCACCGAACCGACACGGTAGTTGTGAAATAGCACCGGATCGCCGGCGTTCAGTTGGCCCGACTTCTCGCTGTTAAGCACGATGCGCAGCCCTTTGGCGTCCGGGGAGGCCAGCGGCGGCGCGTCCAGCAGTTTGTAATCGTCCTTGTCGTCCTTGCCCTTGGTACCCGGCTGCAACTCGATATAGGCACCGGACAATAGCGTACCCAGGCCGGAAACCCCTTCGCGGCCAATCTGCGGTTTCACCACCCAGAAGGCGGTATCCTGTCGCAGCAGCTTTTCCATGCCGGAGTTAAGTCGTGCCTGCACTATCACCTTGTTCAGATCGTCGCTCAACGTCACTGTCTCAACGACGCCGACGTCGACACTGCGACTCTTGATTTTGGTTTTGCCCGCCTCCAGCCCTTCGGCGGAGGGGGAAACTAAGGTCACTACCGGGCCCTGATGACTAAAGTGATAAAACAGGATCCAGACGCCGATCAGCGCGGTGACGATGGGGACGATCCACACCGGTGACCAGCGCGTAATCTTCTCGACACCCGCGATGTTATTATTGCTTTCCGTCACGTGGCAGTTCCTTTTTTATTGTTTCGTTTGCCCGATCCCAGGTCAGCCGGGGGTCGAATGTCATTGCAGCGAACATGGTGAGGATCACCACCAGAGCGAATAACAGTGCACCGGTTGCAGGATAGACACTCATCAATAAGCCTATATGTACCAAAGCAGACAGTACGGCGATGACAAACACGTCAATCATTGACCAGCGGCCAACGAATTCGACTACTTCATAAATCAGATGCATGCGTTCGCTGTCGTCGCGCTTTTTCCCTTTGCCGTTGGCGTCCCAGCACAGCCAGCCGATCGCCAACATCTTTAGCGATGGCACCATGATGCTGGCGATAAAAATCACCATCGCCACCGGATAGGAGCCTTCTCCCCACAGCAGGATCACCCCGGCCAGGATGGTCGAATTCATTTTGTTGCCCAGTGCCTCGGTGACCATTATCGGCATCAGGTTGGCCGGGATATACAGCATGGCCGAAGTCATCAGTAGCGCCAACGTCCACTGCAGGCTGTTGCGGCGGCGTACATAGCCCTCGGTGTGACAACGCGGACAGTGGGTCATCTCAGCAGGCAGGATTGCCGTGCAGCAACGACATGAGCGCAGGCCCTGACTCATGCCGGTACGTCCTGTCGTCAACGGACGATTCAAGCGCGGTGCCGGTTCTATCTCCCGCCAAAGCCAGCGGCGGTCTATGCACTGAAAAGTGCGTACTTGCAACAGACAGAACAGGCAATAAGGCACAAAGCTGCTGCCGATGCCAATATCGCCATAGGCCATTAGCTTGACAAAACTGACCAGCACCCCTGCAAGGAAGATTTCAACCATGCACCAGGCTTTAAACTGGAACAGCATCTTGGCCATCCATTCTTTTAATACTAGCGGCATGCGCACCTTGGAACACAGCAGAATGATAACCAGCATGCAGAGTGCTGGGATCAGTTGTACGAGCAGCATAAACAGCGTGGCCATGCTGGCGTAGTTTTCTTCCAGCATTACTTGAGGGATATTAATCAGTTTAATTTCGTTACTGAAGCCAGCAACGCGCATAGTGATAAACGGGAAGATATTGGCCAGCAGCAGCATGAACAGCGCACTGAGGGCGTAACCTATCGACCGCTTGTACGGTTCTTCCCAGCGGGTGATGAGAATAGTACTGCAACGCGAGCATAGCGCTTTGGTGCCAGTGCTTAACGGCGGTAACGCCATCAATAAATCGCATTGCGGGCATAGGATCATGTTATCGGCTACTGGTTGCGCGTGCCGGATCGCTAATTTTATACGCATATGAGATTCAGCGGCCCAGATCACTCTGTCCCAACAGAGTTTCATGCTCTTTGGATGACAGAAGCAGTAGTGAAATCGCAGCAGGACTGTATTCCTTGCGGAGCGTGCCGTCGAGAGTTATTTCGCCTATGTATGTGCAGTAGGTCATAGTTATCGGGATAACAAAGGGAGAAGAACCTGATCCACTACTTCAGCGATCAGCTCATTGTTGACTATCTGATTACGCTCGGTATGACGAAATTGAATAACACCAGGCAACAAGTCGATGAGCAGATCCAGGTTCAATTGGGCCGGAACTTGCAGCTCACCACGACTAATTGCACGTTCAATGATTTCCAAGACTCGAACACGACGACTATTCAACCAGCCCGGGATCTCCTGCTCTACCCAACCGCTCATGATGCGATGGTTTCCCAGAAACTCAATAACTGCGACGCGAATGTCAGGGTCGTGCAGGCCGTAGAAGTGTTCGTAAACGGTGATGAGATCGCCACGCAGTGTGCCCGTATCGATGGGCAGATCGGTCGGAGAGAAAGCCAGTAGGGCGTCAGCCAACAGGGCGTCGCGGGACTTCCACCGCCGGTACAGTGAAGCTTTACCTGCTCCAATCCGCTTAGCTACCGCATCCATTGTGAGTGAATGGAAGCCGCCCTCCGCTACCTGCGCTAGCGCCGCCCGCATGATCCGCAAGTCCAATTCAGCATCGCGGGGGCGCCCCACGGCCGCTCTGGCGGTTTCCGGGGGCAAAGGGGCCGCGTCTGTTGGCGTTATTTTCGACATAATTATGATCCTTGACAGTTTCGATACTGAATCGTATCGTAAATTAACGACTACTTCTACGGAAAATTCACATGAGCGTATTTCTCACCTGCGCAAGACTCTTGATGGGGCTTGCGCCAAAAATTCTTGGTAATGAGGTGAAGTTGCGCGAGCAACTGTTAAATCGTGATGCCCCTCAGGCCGCGCCTATTCCAAGCGCACTTCGCTCTTCATGCCATATCAAGGAACGCGTGTACCAAGAGCAAAGAGTAGTGACGCTGACGCCACGTACAGGAAAACGCGATCTGCATGTGCTCTATCTGCACGGTGGCGCCTACGTGAACCCACTGCTTCGCGCGCACTGGAGCATCATCAGCGCCGTGATCGGCGCGACCGGCGCTACCGTAACCGTTCCACTGTATGCCCTTGCTCCCGAAAATGACTATCGCGTTGGTACCGCTTTGATCGATACGATCTATGACAGCATCGTTTCCGCCCGAAAGGGTGAGCAAATCGTCGTGATGGGGGACAGTGCGGGGGGCAATGCTGCGCTTACACTTGCGCTTCGTCGGCGCGATAACGAGCTGTCGCTCCCTGACCATCTCATCCTGTTTGCCCCATGGTTGGACCTCTCTTTGAAGGACGCTGAAATGAGAGAGCTGGAGAGTAGGGACATCATGCTTGGCGTGGATGGCCTTCGCGAATGCGGGAGAATGTGGGCAGGAGACATTTCCCCCTCTGCTCCCAGCATGAGCCCGCTTTACGCTGACTTGCGGGGGATGCCGCCGATGAGCATATTCCAGGGCGACCGCGATATCTTTGTTGTTGACGCGCGAAAGTTTGCAGTAAAAGCGCAAATCTCAGGCGTCACAGTTGATTACCATGAATACTCAGGTGGTTTCCACGTATTCATGGGGCTCACTTTCCTGCCGGAAGCGAAGGCGGTCTTTCGCCAAGTTAAAGCCGTGACTAAATACCAGGGGCAGGCGTCATGACAACAAGCAATACGAATCCACGCGGTTCCTGCCGCTGGATCAGTGCCTCTCTGGGACTTATCCTGTTACTCGCCGGTGCCGCCATGCTGTACGGCGGGATCCGCCTTATCATGCTGGATGGTTCCTGGTATTACGCGATCGCAGGTATCGTGTTGCTGATAGCGGCACCGCTGTTGCTGCTGGCACGTCACAGCGGCTTAGTGATCTATGCCGGTTTTTGTGCAGCGACGTTGATCTGGGCTTTGCACGAATGCGGCTGGAACCCCATCGCGCTACTGCCGCGCGTGCTGTTCTTTTTAGTGTTGCTCATCGTAATGTTACTGACCTGGCGCTGGTTCGCTCGTCCTTTTTTTGCACGCCATCGAAAACGGGTGCGTGGCACCAGGCCGGCACTGCTGGCCGGCAGCACGCTGACGTTGTTACTCTTTAGCCCATTCGTGGCCGGCTTGCAGCCTTTCCATGGCATCGATCTGGCTGCGGCATTGGACCAATATCCCGCCGAGAACATATCCGCCGACTCGGCATCGATCGCCCCCGAAGATTGGCCGAACTACGGACGAACACCCGGTGGCCAGCGCTACTCGCCGCTGGAGCAAATCACCCCGGCCAACGTTGCCGACCTCAAACTGGCTTGGAGCTTCCACTCCGGCGCAACAGGCTTGCCCCAAGGCAGTAAAGCGGGCGAGTTCATGTTCGAGGCCACACCGTTGAAAGTGCGCGATAAACTCGTGTTCTGCACCCCACATGCTGACGTCATCGCCATTTCGCCGGAAACAGGAAAATTGATCTGGCGCTTCAGCCCTCATGCGAATCTGAATGCAGCACCGTTTCTTGCCTGCCGTGGCGTATCCTATGACGAAACACCAAGAGCCACCGGTGTTTGCGCACATCGAATTATCACCGCCACGCTGGATGCCAAGATGTACGCACTTGATGCCGATACCGGTCAGCGCTGTCCGGCGTTCGGCCAGAACGGCGAGATAGACCTGACCGCAGGCATGGGACTGGTCAAGCCAGGTTTCTACTACGTCACCTCGCCACCCTCAATCGTACGCGGCAAGGCTGTGATCGGCGGGTGGGTGGTTGATAACGTGGAACGCGGCGAACCCTCCGGCGTCGTGCGCGCATTCGATACCCGTACTGGCGAACTCGATTGGGCCTTCGACATGGGCCGAACCGATCGCACGACACTTCCACCCAAAGGTGAGTTCTACACGCGCGGCACACCCAATGTATGGGCACCGATCAGCACTGATCCGGTATTGGGCCTGGTCTATCTGCCAACCGGTAATGAAACACCGGATTTCTTCGGCGGCGGCAGGCAAGCCGTGTCGGAAAAATACGCCAGTTCGCTGATCGCTGTTGATGCGGATAGCGGAAAGATCCGCTGGCACTTTCAGACCACCCATCACGACATCTGGGACTACGATATCCCGTCTCAACCGACTACGGTCGACTTGCCTGGCGCACAGGACGAGCCGCCAGTACTCGCCTTGCTGGTACCGACCAAGCGCGGTGAGTTGTTCATGCTCGACCGGCGCACAGGCGCCCCGCTGACTCATATTGAGGAGCGGCCGGTATCGCAAGAGGCTGTGTCAGGCGAACACCTGTCACCTACCCAGCCCTTCCAGACAGACATGCCGACATTTGCACCGGCTACGTTGCGCGAAAGCGACATGTGGGGAGCTACGCCGTTCGATCAGCTGTATTGCCGCATCCGCTTCAAGGAGCTGCGCTACGAGGGAGCGTTCACGCCGCCATCGGTACAAGGCTCACTGGCGTATCCCGGCTCGGCGGGTGTCTTCGAATGGGGAGGTGTATCAGTCGATCCCTTGCGCCATATTGTCGTGGCCAACAACAACTATATGACGATCATCAACAAGCTGACACCACGTGACAAGGTTTCGGCCAGCGATAACCAAGGCAGCAAAGGCGGCGACTTCGGCGGCCCGCAACTGGGTACGCCTTACGCCGTCAGTGCAGAGCCGTTCCTGTCGCCACTGGCCATCCCTTGCAATCAGCCACCCTGGGGCATGATCAGCGCGCTCGATCTAAAAACCCGCAAGCTTCTCTGGCGCCATCCGTTGGGCAGCGCTTACGACAACGGCCCCTTCGGCATTTCCTCGCATGTGCCGCTGCAAGTCGGCGTGCCGAACATGGGCGGCTCGGTGGTGACCCGCGGTGGCCTGATCTTTATCGCTGCCACCGCCGACCGCACATTACGGGCGTTTGATTTGCGTACCGGCCGCGAGCTGTGGCACGCCACACTGCCGTTCAGCGGTATTGCCACTCCCAGCGTCTATGAAGGTAAGGATGGACGCCAATACGTTGTCATTGCCGCAGGTGGGCATACAGGCCTCGGTAGTTCGGGCGGTGACGAAGTGATGGCGTTTGCATTGCCGAAATCGCTTTGAAACAAGTGAATTCAAGGCATAGCACCGGAGCTCGGCTATTACGCCATGAAATTTTTTCACATGGTCCGCTCCCTCTATTTACTAGCTGATACCTTTGTAGCTGATGTTTAGCGCGAATATACGGGTGATCTTGTGTTCGATCTCATAGGAAAGTGTGCTCTGGTGCTTCTTCACCAGTTGAGGTTTAAAAGTATCATTGCGATCGCTTCTGCGCGCAATACTCTCCCCGCCTCGCCTGCCCGCTTCATGTACCGCTTTTCATGCAGTTGCATGAGCAGCTCCAAACCGCGCCAGTACTGATGGGGGAGGGGGTGAAAAATGCATTTTTTTGCATGCGAAATCATGCACCCTATGCATGCACGCTCAAAAAGAGAGGCCCGCCAGAGAAAAAGCCGCGAAAGGAGAGGGGTTAGGTAATAACAAAACCCGCACCGGGAAGGGGGCGGGTTGGGAGGCATCAATGTACGTGGTGGTGGCTTCCGTAGCGGTTCAGCGTTCGCTGCTGTGGTGGCGGTGACACCGGCGCCATGAGCGGTTGTGGCGGCAATGGCTGGCGGATCACGTGTTCGATACTCTCTCGCGTCTTAAAGGTGCTGGAGCAGTCAATATTCTGGCACTGGTAATAAGCCTCTTTGGTCTGTTCCGTCAGATAGCGGCTGGTACGGGTGTGTGCACCGCTGCGGCAGAAAGGGCAGCGCATCATGGTTATTCCTCCTCTTCCGCTTTGGCTTGTTTGCGGGCGGCGATTTCCTTGCCGAGTTTGATTCGTGAGGCCGGGCTGTTAATTAGCCTCTGGTCAAGGCCACTGAAATCCGGGCCGTACAACCCAATCGCCTCAAGAATAGGGTCGCCCTCTGTGCTCAGGTGGAAATTAGCGGCACGTTCAACCAGTGCCTGCATGACTTCCTGCATCACGACACCGTGTGGATCTCGCGCGCACAGGTTGTTGTTATGGAACTGCTGTTCATCGTGGCCGAGACGCGACTGGGCATGGAGTCGTAAAGCAACCGCGCGGATCAGGGTTGAGGCTTGATCCAGCGTAACCTCCAGCGTCATTTCGGAGTAGGTGCGCAAAAGCGCGCGGTGCTTCTGGTCATAAGCACTGGCGGCGTTGCAGACCGCAACCATTGCCTCTTCCTTATCATCTTCCAGTTCGGCCAGCAGCCCGTCGTATTCATTCACCAGTTAACGTTTGATGATGCGTTGGGTATGCAGGTCTTGCATCTCCGGCGTCAGTTCGCCCTTTGCCTTGCGGAACCGCTTACGCCAGCCTTTGTCGTCCATGACGGCCTGCTCTTCCGCTGCGCGTTTCTTATCGTGTGTGGTCGCAATGACCTGACGGATGTCATTCAGCTCCGTTTTCTTTTTGTAAAAGCCGTTACGTGCGTCATCAAAGCCGGGTTGTTGCTGCAACAAGCGTTCAGACAGTGCGACAAGCGGGGTCTTGGTGGTCATCGAAAAAAACTCCAGTTCGTTATGTTGTGTGAACAGTGTCCGATAACCGGCACAACCGCTCAATCAAACACGGTTGTCACTCCGGCTACACAACGTGGCCTTTTTTCAATGGGTTAGGTGACACTTTGGGGGAAGGAATGGCCCGCCAGAGAAGGGGCGTTTCGGTAAATCGGCCTATGCCTTTATCGATTTGCGGGGGTAACAGGGGTTACACAGGTTACAGAGATGATTTTAAAGGGAAAAATGTGTTACCCCGGCGAGAATGGTTGGGGTAACAACGGGTAACAGGATAAAACGACGCCGATATTGTTACCCCTGTTACCCCAAACCAAATAAAAGGGGTAACAGATTTTCTTCAGTGATTACAACGTTGTAACCCCTGTTACCTCTGTTACCCCTTAATAATAATACTCGCGTAAAGCCTTACCCTAAGACGTCACTGGTGAAGACATACAGCTTCTTGACTCCCATTTCTGGCGGGCGGGTGGCCGTTTGCATTTTGCCGTCCTTGGCCGGAACCAAAAAACCGGCTTCCGCACACAACCTTGCCACCTTCCGTGCATCGTAACCTTTACAGATTTCCTTCCAGCCGGACGGCATCACATAGAACGTCGTCACCGCCTCCACCTGCCGGGCATGGTTGCCTTTCTCCACCTTGCGCCAGCCCACCATGTTGCCGGGGCGGTTCATCTCGTTATGCCAGTCGGCAAAGCGGCTGAACTGCCCGGCCGTGAAGAAGGTGCGCACCTGTTCCAGCGCGGCAATGTCTTCCTGATTGGCGCTGTGACCCCGGTCAGCCAGCCATGCGCGCATACAGGTCTGGGTCGCCCGCAGCGCTTCCCCCTCCGGCCAGCCAGTGATGCCGAGTCGCGTCGCCAGCTCCCCGGCCATGGCAACCAGCGCAAAGCGGTTAATAGCCCGCCCGACCTGATTACCGGCGTTGTCCGGCATCAGCAGTTGGGTGTACTCCTTCATCAGCGCCTTGGCGCTGGCCGTCATGCCGTTCAGGTCGGCGGTGAGGGCTTTCAGCCAGGCGCGGAACGGCGTGCCGTACACCGTCGCGGTGGCAACTTCAAAATGTTCCGCCAGCGCCTTGCCGCTGTCGAACCCGTGCAGGCTTTCAAATACGCCGTATTTACCGGAGTCGCTCGGTATCTGGAGCATCCGCACTTCCATCCCGGCAAACGTCCGTTCGCCGGCGCGGGCGGCGTGCTCGGTAAGCGACAGTTCCCCGGTCGAGAAGAACAACAGCCGCCACTGCTTGCGGGCGCGTAACTCGCCGTCGGTGCCCGCCCGCCCCTTGCCTTGGCCGTTCGCCAGCATATAGGCGATGTTTCCGGCCTCGCGGCCGTCCACTTCCCGGATTTCATCGAGCATCATCGCCGCGTCGTTACGGCGGCTGGCGGTACCTTCCAGCGCATTACCGGTGGAGCGCCACGTGTGCCAGTAATCCGGGCCGCCGCACACCGAGGTGGCCGCCTTCATGGTGGTGGTCTTACCGTCGGTGGATTCGCCCTTGAGGTGATACCCGCCGCCGTCCATTCCCACCAGTCGCAGCAGCGGCGCGGCAAACGCCAGACTGACCGCAAAGGCCACACGGGAGTTGCCGACACAGTACCGGCCAATCTGCTCCTGCCAGTCGTTCAGCGTCCCGGCCACTCGGAAATCCTTACCCTGCACGCTGGCGGTTTGCAGTATCACCGCTTCCGCACCGTCGCCGATAACCTCGTCCTGCAATACGTACACATCGCCGTGCCAGCCGGTTTTGTTCACGCAGGTGACTTTGCGCTCCGGCTTACACAGAGAGATGTACTCCATCAGCCGGGCGCGGGCCTCGCCGGTGGTGCTGATGTACGACAGGCCGTTGACCAGCAGGATACGGCGCAGCTCTTCGCCGCTGCCGCTCAGCATCTCCATCGGCATCGCCCATTTACGCGGCTGGCCGTAGGTGTCCTCCCATTCCAGCAAACGGCCGAAGTTGCCGCCGTCGGCGTCGCAGGTGATGGCCGTCACCCGCAACGGGTTGCTGATTTTGATGTTGCGGATTTCGGTGTCGCCGTCCGACTTCTGCACCTGCTTGTCGAACCACAGGTATTCCTGCGTCAGCCGGAAGCCCTGCGGCAGTTTCACCGCCGACTTACCCAGTTGCACCAGCTCTTCGTTAAATGCCTCCTTGGCGCGTGCCGGGCCGTTCTCCTGCATAAAGTCGTTCCAGTCCGCCTTATGGCGGGTCGGCGGCAGCGTCACGCAGCCGTTGACGGCCTTGGCGGCTTTCTCCGCCCAGACCTTGCCGGTGTTCTCTTTGCCGTCGTAGAAGTCATTGTCTGCGGCGATGACGATACGGGCCTGCGGCCAGCGAGCGTGCACCGCCTGCGCCACGTTCGGCAGGTTACTGGCCGAGATGGCAGCCACCACCCAGCCTGCGGCGAGCTGGGCGGCCGTCAGCGCGGTGGCGTAACCTTCGGTGATAATCACCTGCGTCGGCGGCGCGTCGCTCTGTGGGGGCGCGCTGAGGGCGATAAATGCCCCTTTTTGCACCGTCCCCGGCAACAGCCGCTTATCACCCAGCGGAGAAATCAACTGCGCGCCCGTCACGGCGCCGTCTATGTCCGTCAGCGCCAGCAGCAGTGACCCCGGAGGAAAGTCCACACCGCCGCTCTTGCGGGCCGTGGTGGTCAGCGGCTGCGGCAGACTGGCAAACCCCTTGCCGGTAAGATACTCGCTTTGCCCCTCCGTGCAGGCGGCCAGCCACTGCGCTACCGTGTCGGCCACCGCCGGTGCCGGTTTGGCGGCTTCTCTTCTGGCGGGCTTGGGCGGCTGTTGCTGCACCTGACTCAGTTGCAGCACGTCGGCCACTTCGTTGACGGCCTGACCGAGACTGAGGCCGTTGACCTTCGCCACCAAGTCCAGTCCGTCGCCGTGTGTGCAGTGCGTGCAAATCCAGCGGCCGTCGCCGTTCTTGTCGTCCATGCGAAACGGCTTGGTGCCGCCGCACGACGGGCAGGGGCCGTGCTGGCCGTGAGGGGGTACCGTGACCCCCAGCAGCGGAAAAATAACGTCCCAGCGGCCGCGGGCGGCCTGTTTGGTCTGTTCTAACTTGGTCATTGCGCCCCCTTAATGCAGTGTCGGTGCCGGATGGCCGGATGTGACCGCCACGCCGCACAGCTCCGCCATGATGTTGCAGCCCTGCGCCGTGAGCTGCGGTGCCGCCAGCAGAATGTCCGGGGCCACCATATCGCCCAGCAACGAGCAGGCAATCGCCATGCCTTCGTCAACGCCGTGCAGCTTCACAAACAGCGCTTCGATGTCGCTGGCAATCAGCATCTGCAGGCTGTCCAGCGTGTGGGGCAGCGCCATGCCCTGCGCCGCACAGGCGGCGAGATAGGCTTCGGCCACCGCGCGACGAAACAGCGCGGTGCGCACTTCCAGTGGAATGCAGGAGGCAGAACCGTTATCCAGCGTCATGCGACCACCTCCCCGTTAATTGCGGCGCACTGTGCCTGAACGAAGGCCAAATCCTCCGACAGGTAAGCCACCATAGCGGCCATTTCCTGCGTGGTGATGCCGGTCGGGAACGGCGTAGAGGCGGCCTGCCCGGCGAACAACATATCCAGCAGCGAACACGCCTGCTTGGCGCGATTAAGTTTCTCAAAGGCGTCTTCGGTCATACCGTAAGACAGGTAGCGGCAGGATGGCGGCAACAGCGTGCCCTGAGCTGATGATTGCCCATGTGATGAAGTCATGATTTTTGTCCGTCAGAATCGAAAATGAAGCGTGATAAACCGCGTTACAGGAAGCGGGAATAATGGGTGTCGTCGTGCTCCGGCGTCGGCCGTCGTGTCTCTCGCGGGCGGCTGTAGACCACCTTTACAGACGGGTGCAGCCTGAGCGGCGACTGACCGGCGGCTGGCCGGGGAGCAAGGTTGCGCGGCGCATCGGCGATTTTGCGGTACACCTCACTGAACCACGGCAGCGGCATGGAAGTCATGTTGCCGGACAGGTCATACTCAAACACCACTTCATAGGCGAACTCCGGGTTGTCACGGGCCGTTGCCTCATCGGCGCGATACAGGCTCAGGATACGCACCGTTCTGCCTTGCTGATGGCGATAGCGCTCGCCGCGCTGGGGAAACTCACACATGGCAGCCTCCCCGTGGCAGGCGACCGGCAAACAGGAGTACGTAGTCACCGGCCAACTGGCGGCGGGCGCTGCGTTCGTCACCGGCGGTAATGCGCAACATCACCGGGCGGATTTTGCGCTGGGTGCGGTTGATTGCGGCAAAGATGTAGGTACACTTTGATGTAGCCATAGCGTTGCTCTCAATTTACGTGAATGGTGAGGCTCTGGCAGTGTTGGCGCACTGTTCAGAGCCGCTTTTTTTTCAGGGGTTACCGTGATAAGGTGGCCACCTAACGATGTAAACATTAATTCAATAGGTGGCCACTTGTCAACAGTGACAACTCGAGATCGCAGTCCAAAAGGGGGCGGGCAATCTCCACAGTTTAAAATGCGTATTACTCCTGAGTTGAAAGAACAACTCGAGGTAGAAGCCGCTAAGGACAACGTAAGCTTGGCTAACTGGATGAAAGAGCTAGCTAGGCAAGAACTGATCCGTAGAGGTGTCGTCCCCAAAGGTTGATTCTTTGTTTGATGCGGTGTTCTGGCCGCATCAGGCAAGATCGTTTTGAGCATTGATCCACTCCCTGATTTCTTCTGCTTTCCATGCAGTAATCTTCGCTGAAATTTTTACTGGTTTTGGAAATGTACCTGCTGAAACCCTTCTCCAAAGTGTTGCGTGTGAAAAAGGCAAACAAGGCATAAGCGTTCTTTGTCTAACAAAACCCGTATGCGGTATAAAACCGTAATTATTACAATTAGTTGTTTGCATGTTGATACCTGTGATGCCATGAGATGATGCGAGATTAAAACCCACGGCGTTGTAGTTCCAGCGAAAATGGAATTACATAAAATCAATGTTAATTCCAATAAAACAAAACCAATTTCATTGAGTTGGTGTGGTGTTGTGGTTTTTGTATGTAATTGATTTTTATTTGTTTTTACTTTTAGGGGTAATCTTTGGGAGCTGCATGGATACGCAGGGAGGGGGATGGAGGGTGATGAAGCGTGATGAGTTGGTTTTTAAGGTGGTAAACACCCACATGTATGTTTTGTGAGTGTTAATGTATTGATTTTAATCGTAAATTGTCTTTATGGCGGCTGATATTTTACTTCTGATCGAGGAGGCTCTTAACCCATCACTGGAAATTCCATTTTTTTCGACAAAGTCATCAATTAAGTCTTTAACATGCTCAACACATACAGTGTTGTCTTTTTTTAGCCATTTTGATGGATTGGACTTATTTTTCTCCTGCGCAAGTAAGCTTACGGTTATACCAATAATTTTATTTAGGCTAACAACTTCCTCTTCTTTTTTGTATAGGCCTCTATTATTAGCGACTAATTGTTTACCCAGTAATTCAGCTTCGCCGCCAATAAATTGAAGAAGTGACCTTGTTTTGGAGTTCATTGCTAAACTACTAATGGCAACTTTACATCTATCAATGATTGCACTTGGCGTTGTCACATCATCCCGACAGTTAAATCCGACTGAGAATATAATGTCTGATCTTATCTTCTCATCCATATCTATTGGGTGTGGGTGCGGTTTGTATTCACCATAGTTTGTAACTCTGGGTATTTTTTCGTTTTTGAAAATCTCTTCTAGAGTTCTTTTTATCCTCACTCGTATATGAGTGATTATCTCAAGATGTTCGCCATCTATGTCTTTTCTTCTTGCGTATGGTGATACTCCGACCAAACATTTAGACAACTCATCGATAGTAATAGACGGTAAGGTTGCGAATCTTTCGAATTCCGTCATCCGCTGAAAACTTTTCATTAATCAGAGTCCATATCTAATTTAATTAATTTATCTTGCCATAATAGTAATGCTTTTTTGCGCTCATCAAAGTACTGATGTCTATTGTAAATACCTTCAACACCTTTGATTCTGTGATTAAGACAGCGCTCTGCAACTATAGGGTCAACGCCAAGCGAGGCGAGATGTGTTCTGGCTGTACGTCGAAAATCATGAATAGTGAAATTATCAATGCCATGTAAGTGAGGTCGTAGCTTTGCAAGAGCAACTGGTAGGGTGCTTTCTACAATATGGGGGATCATACGATTTTGCATTTTCCTTGCCGGAAGAACCCATTCACTGTTGCATGACATAATCTTGAGTTCATTTAGCCATAATATGGCATTCTCAGGGAGAGGAATATCAATATCATCACCATTTTTTGTACCGGTTAGGTGCCAAATGGCATTATTTAAGTCTATGTTTTCCCATCGAGCTGAGCATAGCTCCATTTTCCTACAACAAAGGAGTAAAAGTAGTTTAAACGTGAGCTCATTTTGTCGGCCGAATCCTTTGGCTTTTTTCATTGCCGAGAATAATTGGGATAGTTCGTCATCAGTAAGAAATCTTTCCCGCGATTTCTCTTGCCCACCTGCATCCGCAAGTTCGAATGCAGCGGCAGGGTTTACCTCAAGAATATGTCTTTTAATCCCGTAATTGAAAATTCTTTTAGTCCAACGTAAGACATCGTTGGCTACGGTTGGGGCGCCACGTGAAACGATATTTTGTAGCATTTCATCTATATGCCGTGGTTTAACTTCGTCGGCTTTGAGATTACCAATATGCGGATTGATATCCTTATCGATACGACGACGGAGAATATCAGGATGTTTCCAGCGGCCAAGAATCTGCCGCTCAAAATATTCGGTCGCTAGGTCAGAGACCCGACGTGCGTTCTTATCTGCCTCGATTTTGGCGATAGCAGACGCTTTACGCTCTTTTTTCTCACCTGCCACGTCATACCCAAGAGCAACTCTTGCTGAAAGCATCCTGACTGTTTCACGCGCTTTAGCAAGGGAAAGCTCCCCATAGGACCCGATCCACATAGCTCGGGCTTTACCTGCCAAACTGTAGCGGAAGCGCCATTTTGGTGTTGCGAAGCTATCGCGGTAGCAAAGATAGAGACCATTACCATCGGCCCTGCCTTCGAAGCGTTCCCCCGCCTTTACCCAAGCTTTTATCTGTATATCCGTAAGTTTGCCCACGCTCAATAACTACCTTGTACCAAAAGTGTATGTACCATTTTCATGGTTGGTACAGTCTATGGTACATCAAAATGGTGAGATTTGAGTAGGTGAAGTGGGACTGAGTGAGATTAAAAAAGCCCGTAACTTACGGGCTTTTATGAATATTTTATATAGCATGATACATGCTGATAAATTACTCGATGTTCTGGATCTGCTCGCGCATTTGCTCGATCAGCACTTTCAGCTCGATGGCGGAAGCGGTGACGTCGGCATTGATCGACTTGGAGGCCAGGGTGTTCGATTCGCGGTTGAACTCCTGCATCATAAAGTCGAGGCGGCGGCCGACGGCTTCTTTCTTCTTCAGAATGTTGTGCGTCTCTTTCACGTGCGCTTCCAGACGGTCCAGCTCTTCGGCGACGTCGATGCGCTGCGCCATCAGCACCAGCTCCTGCTCCAGGCGGGTGTTTTCCAGCTGTACCTGTGCCTCTTCCAACTTGCTGACCAGGCGCTCGCGCTGCCATTGCAGGATGTTCGGCATCTGGGCGCGCACTTTGACCACTTCGGCGCTGACGCCGTCGAGGCGCTGTTCGATCAGCGTTTTCAGCGCGGCACCTTCGCTTTCGCGTGCGACGATGAAGTCATCCAGCGCGCCGTCCAGCGCCTGCATCAGCTCGGCGCTGATGGCGTCCAGATCCTGCTCCTGCGCGGACATCACGCCCGGCCAGCGCAGCACGTCGATCGGGTTGATTTCCCCTTCGTCGCTCTGCATTTTCACCCAGTTGGCGGCTTCGACCAGCTGTTTGGCCAGTTTTTCGTTCAGGATCAGCGAGCTTTGCGCGCTTGGATCCAGCTCGAAACGCAGGTTGCATTCGACTTTGCCGCGGGTCAGGCGGCCACGGATACGTTCACGGATCACCGGCTCCAGGCTGCGGAATTGTTCCGGCAGGCGGATGTAGGTTTCTAAGTAGCGCTGGTTAACGGAACGCAGCTCCCAGGCTGCGCTGCCCCATTCACCCTTGATTTCACGCCGGGCGTAGGCGGTCATGCTGCGGATCATTGATGCGTACCCGTAATAGGAAAAGATGGGACGATTATAGCGTCGCGGCTGCGGGCAGGATAGGCATTACGTCACGAAGCCCGTATAATGCGCAGCCAATAGTTGATTTGAAGCCGGAGAGAGCCCATGCGTCCTGCAGGCAGAGCACCACAGCAAGTTCGCCCCCTGACACTGACCCGTCACTATACCAAACACGCTGAAGGTTCAGTGCTGGTTGAGTTTGGCGATACCAAAGTCTTGTGCACCGCCACGGTAGAAGAGGGCGTTCCGCGCTTCCTGAAAGGCCAGGGGCAAGGTTGGATCACCGCCGAGTACGGCATGCTGCCGCGCTCCACCCACAGCCGCAACGCTCGTGAAGCCGCCAAAGGCAAGCAGGGTGGCCGCACGCTGGAGATCCAGCGCCTGATCGCCCGCTCGCTGCGCGCCGCGGTAGACCTGAAAAAGCTCGGTGAATTCACCATCACCCTCGACTGCGACGTACTGCAGGCCGACGGCGGTACCCGAACTGCCTCGATCTCCGGCGCCTGCGTGGCGCTGGCCGATGCGTTGAACACGCTGGTGGCCAACGGCAAGCTGAAAGCCAACCCGATGAAGGGCATGGTGGCGGCGGTTTCGGTCGGCATCGTCAATGGCGAAGCGCTGTGCGATCTGGAGTATGTGGAGGACTCCGCGGCGGAAACCGACATGAACGTGGTGATGATGGAAGATGGCCGCATGATTGAGGTGCAGGGTACCGCCGAAGGCGAGCCGTTCAGCCACGATGAGCTGTTGGCGCTATTGGCGCTGGCCCGAGGGGGCATCGAAACCATCTTCCAGGCGCAGAAAGCGGCGCTGGCGGACTGATTTTTTAAGGCGACTGAGAAGTCGCCTTTTTTATGCCCGGCGATCGGGCGGCAGTAATAACAAGACCTAAGCAGATTCAGACGAGGAGAAGCAGTAATGAAAGCCTATCAGCGCCAGTTTATCGAGTTCGCGCTTAACAAGCAGGTATTGAAATTCGGCGAGTTCACCCTGAAATCCGGCCGCACCAGCCCGTATTTCTTCAACGCCGGCCTGTTTAATACCGGGCGCGATCTTGCGCTGTTGGGGCGCTTCTACGCCGAAGCTCTGATGGACTCCGGCATCGATTTCGACCTGCTGTTTGGCCCGGCCTATAAAGGCATTCCTATCGCCACCACTACGGCGGTGGCGTTGGCGGAACACCATGAGCGCGACGTGCCTTACTGCTTTAACCGCAAGGAAGCCAAGACCCACGGCGAAGGCGGTTCGCTGGTAGGCAGCCCGCTGCAGGGGCGCGTGATGTTGGTGGACGATGTGATCACCGCCGGCACCGCGATCCGCGAGTCGATGGAAATCATCGGCGCCAGCGGCGCTTCGCTGGCGGGCGTGCTGATCTCCCTCGACCGTCAGGAACGCGGCCGCGCGGATATTTCCGCCATTCAGGAAGTGGAACGCGACTATCACTGCAAGGTGATTTCGATCGTGACGCTGAAGGACCTGATCGCCTATCTGGAAGAGAAGCCGGAAATGGCGGACCACTTGGCGGCGGTGCGCGCTTACCGCGAGCAGTACGGGGTGTAAGTAAAAACGCCGGGCATGCCCGGCGTTATCTTTATTGCAGCTGGGCCGCCAACAGCGGCCAGCGGGCGTCGAATTCCTGCGTTGGGCGATAGCGGAATTCCGAACGCACATAGCGCGACAACATGCCTTCGCAGAAGGCCAGCAGCTGGCTGGCCAGCAGCGTTTCATCGACGATAAAGCCTTTGCCTTCGCGCAATTTGCGCTCTTTCAACACCTGGCGCAGCTGCGCCTCGATGCGTTCGAACAGCTGGTTGATGCGGCCCTGCAGGCGATCCTGTTCAAACATCAGCGCGTGGCCGGTCATGATGCGCGTCAGCCCCGGGTTGCGTTCCGCAAAGCCCAGAATCAGCAGTAAAATCAGACGCAGACGATTAAACGTCTCTTTCTCGTCCTGCAAGATCAGGTTGATGCGGGTGATCAGGCTGTCTTCGATAAACTCGATCAGGCTGTCGAACATCCGTGTCTTGCTGGGGAAATGCCGGTACAGCGCAGCTTCAGAAACACCCACGTTCGCGGCGAGCTTGGCGGTGGTGATGCGTTGGCTGCCGTCGCTGGACTCCAGCATCTGGGCTAACGCCTGCAATATTTCCTCGCGCCGATTCCTTTTCGTATTTTCTTTTTCTGCCATGTCTGATTAGACCCTTGCTAAAACTTAACTGACGGAAACCCGGGCACCGGCCGCTGCAGAGCAGGCTCTGTGCGGCTTATGTGATAGCTTTTTTACGATGCTGGGGTCAGCGGCCTTAACGGCCTTTTCCGCGCTGCCTGGTGTGCGCTGCAATTGTCGCGGTAAAACCTTGCCGCAGAGAACATCCTTCTCCCCGGAAAGGCAAGGTTCAGGCGACGTTTCCCTGCCGGCCCCCGTGCCTTGGGTGGCGCTTAGTGGCGCCCCGAGTGGCCGAAGCCGCCTTCGCCGCGCTCGCTGCCGTCGAATTCTTCCACCAGGTTGAATTCTGCCTGCACCACCGGCACGAAGACCATCTGCGCGATGCGTTCACCCGGCTCTATGGTGAAGTGCTTCTGGCCGCGGTTCCAAACGGACACCATCAGCTGGCCCTGATAATCGGAGTCGATCAGGCCGACCAAGTTGCCCAACACGACGCCGTGCTTATGGCCCAGGCCTGAGCGCGGCAGGATCACCGCCGCCAGGCTTGCGTCGGCGATATGGATCGCGAGGCCGGTAGGCAGCAGCGTGGTTTCACCCGGCGCCAGCTCTACCGCGCTGTCCAGGCAGGCGCGCAGGTCGAGACCGGCGGAGCCCGGGGTGGCGTAGGTCGGTAGCGGGAAATCCTGACCGATGCGCGGGTCGAGGATCTTAACGTCGATTTTTTTCATCATAACGGCTGACTATCTCGTCTATTAAACGTTGGCCAAGGAGTGCCTTGTCGCTCAGCGCCAGGCGTTTCTCTCCATCCTGCCAAAAAAGGTGCAGGGCATTGGTGTCGCTGTTGAACCCGTGCTCTGCAAGCGATACATCGTTAGCGCAAATCAAATCCAGCTTTTTACGCGCCAGTTTTTGCCGCGCGTATTCTTCCACATTCTGGGTTTCGGCGGCAAACCCCACGACAAACGGTCGATTTTTGGTCATCGCCGCCACGCCGGCGACGATGTCGGGGTTTTTTACCATCTTGAGGATGATTTCATCACCCTGTTTTTTTATTTTTTCATCGGCGATCCGCTCGGGGCGGTAGTCGGCCACGGCGGCGCAGGAGATGAAAATCTGCTGCTGTGCGGCGCGCTGTTGCACCGCCTGCTCCATCTCCAGCGCGCTGGTGACGTCCACTCGGGTGACCGATGGCGGCGTCGGCAGGCTGACCGGCCCGGCGATCAGCGTCACCTGCGCGCCGCGGGCGGCGGCGGCGCGGGCGATGGCGAAGCCCATTTTGCCGGAGCTGTGGTTGCTGATGAAACGCACCGGATCCAGCGCTTCACGCGTCGGGCCGGCGGTGATCATAACCTGCAAATGTTGCAGATCCTGCGGGGCGGAGAAATGACCGTTCGCCAGGTCGACGATGTCCAGCGGATCCAACATGCGGCCCGGGCCGACGTCGCCGCAGGCTTGGCTGCCGCTGTCCGGCCCCCAAAGCAGTATGCCGCGCGCCTGCAGCGTTTGCAGGTTGGCCTGCGTGGCGGCGGCGCGATACATCTGCTGGTTCATGGCAGGCGCGGCGGCGATGGGGGCATCGGTCGCCAGGCAGACGGTGGTCAGCAGATCGTTGGCCATGCCGGCGGCGACGCGCGCCAGCAGATCGGCGGTCGCCGGCGCCAGAATAACCAGATCCGCCCACTTGCCGAGTTCGATGTGGCCCATGGCGGCTTCGGCGGCGGGATCCAACAGATCGTCGGACACCGGGTAGCCGGAAACGGCCTGCAGCGTCAGTGGCGTAATGAACGCCTTGGCGGCATGGGTCATCACCACGCGCACTTCCGCGCCCCTGTCGCGCAGGCGGCGCACCAGCTCTGGGCATTTGTAAGCGGCGATGCCGCCGCTGATGCCAAGCACAATATGTTTGCCGGAAAGTCCCGTCATCATCATTGTCCGATTGAAAGCCGAAAGATGCGCCATTTTAGCATATCCGTGGTTCAGGTGAGCGATTCCGCAATGGCTGCAGGGGGTTACATTGTGCTTTGCGAAACACTTCGCAATGTTATCAAACACCTGTCGAACGCGCCGGGCGGCACATGGCATGCTGTAGCCCTTTCAGGGAGGAACACGATGAGCAACCCGATTGTGGCGTGCTGGCCGGGCGCGCTGGCACCGCGTGAAAAGCTGCTGATGCAGGGGGCGGCGGCGCTGTCCGACGCAGAGCTGTTGGCCATTTTCTTGCGTACCGGGTTGCCCGGCGTGCACGTGATGCAGCTGGCGGAGCAGCTGCTGCGCCGGTTCGGCTCGCTTTATCACCTGATGTCGGCCGATCATCAGGCTTTTTGCAGCCAAAAAGGCCTGGGGGACGCCAGCTATACGCAGCTGCAGGCGATTGCCGAGCTGGCGCTGCGCTTCTTTTCCAGCCATTTGTCGCAGGAAAACGCCATGCTCAATCCGCGCGTCACCCAGCATTATCTGCAAAGCCTGCTGGCGCATCGCGAGCGGGAGGTCTTTTTGGTATTGTTTTTAGACAATCAGCACCGGGTTATTCGCCATCAGGAGATGTTTGCTGGTACCATCAGCAGCGTCGTCGTCTACCCGAGAGAAATTGTGCGCGAAGCGTTGAAGGCTAATGCCGCCGCGCTGATTCTCGCGCATAATCACCCTTCGGGTAAGGCTGAACCCAGTCATGCCGACCGCTTGATAACGGAACAGGTGGTGAAAGCCTGTCAGTTATTGGAGATCCGAGTGCTTGATCATTTGGTGATCGGTCGGGGTGAATGCGTCTCTTTTGCCGAGCGCGGATGGCTTTAAGCGATTTTTTCGCGATCCTTGTGGGATCTTTAGCTGTTCGGGACTTGAGCACTTACGCTTCAGAGCGTATACTACGCCACCTTTGAGAATCTTGGGTTTGGCGCAAGAGCCTATCTCAGCAGGTTTCTGACCTGATGTGTGGTTTCTACCTGATGACGAGAGTCTCCTCAGTATGAAGTTTGCTGAGATGGGCTCTAAAAGCCTGACGAGGCGGCCATACCCTATACGAAGCTCGAGCTGATTTGATTTTTGGAGAATAGACATGTCCCGA
>OJZQ01000103.1_pt1 | contig 38915 bp, 26 predicted proteins | sample 1610471 | NCBI WGS metagenome assembly OJZQ01 (sample SAMN04436655, study PRJEB24849) | human gut metagenome | biome: human gut; feature: NICU; material: stool | host: Homo sapiens | place: USA: Saint Louis, MO | collected 2010-05-13 | reverse complement strand
CCGCGCCTTCACGGATGCGCGCCACCAGCGTCTTTTCGTCTTGCCGCAGGAGCACTATCATGATGAACAGCACCGGCAGGGTGAAGTAGTTGTTGTGCCGGGAGCGCAGCAGGCCCTTGGCCGGCAGCACCGGATCGGGCTCGCGGTTTTCTTCGATGGCTTTCACCAGCGCGCGCTGGGCCGGCATGATCACCCTGAACACGTTGCCGACCATGATGGTGCCGATGATCGCGCCGACGTGCAGGTAGGCGCCGCGGCCGCTGAACACCTGGGTCAGGCCGTAGGCGGCGGCGACCAGCAGGACGAACAGGACCAGGCCGAGCAGGGCAGGGGTCTTGCCCAGCGCCGAATCGCAGAGGATGGTGTAGACGAACCAGCCGCAGACCAGCGAGCCGATGCCGATGGCGATGGCCGCCGCCGGCGCCAGGTCGCTGCCGGGGGCGATCAGGTAGAGGGTCGGGTTCAGGTAGAACACGATGGTCAGCAACACCACCCCGGACATCCAGGTGGAGTAGGCCTCCCATTTGAACCAGTGCAGGTTCTCCGGCATTTTCGGCGGAGCCAGCTTGTACTTCTCCAGGTGGTAGATGCCGCCACCGTGGATTGCCCAGAGGTCTCCGGACAGGCCTTCACGCGGGTTGCTGCGGTTGAGGTTGTTCTCCAGCCAGACGAAATAGAACGAAGCGCCGATCCACGCGATCCCGACGATCATGTGAATCCAGCGCACCAGCAGGTTCAGCCATTCGATGAGATGTGCTTCCACAGTCTTGTACCTCTTGCCCTGGCCGGCGGACCGGCGGCAGGACCTCTCTTATTGGTTTGATTGGGGGTCGAGGAGGAGCTGTTCGTCCTCGGTGAAGAAATGCTCGTCGCAGTTGTTCCCGGAACCGCTGCGATCGACCACCAGGAAGTCATCCCGCTTTTCGATCGTCAGCACCGGATGGTGCCAGACGCCGCGGTGGTAATTGACGCCCTGCCTTCCGTTGGTCAGGAAGGCGCGGACGAGGCCCGGTACAGGTACATCGCCAAGTGGCGCGACCACGACCAGAAAGGGGTTGCCGAGCAGCGGGATGAAGGCCTGGCTGCCCAGCGGATGGCGTTCCAGCATGCGGATGCGCAACGGCATTTCCAGCTTCTCGGCGCTGAAGATGCTGATGATCGCGTTATCTTCCGGCTGCGCGGTCTCGACCGTGGCCAGCTTGTGATAACGGCGGGTGGAGCCGTTGTTGATCATGAAATAGTCGCTGCCGGCGGTTTCGATCACGTCACCGAACGGGGCGAAGGCTTCCTTGGTCAACGGCTCGATCTTGAGAGTGCGCATACTGATCCTGTCGATTCTGTTTGTTGTATTCCGGACGCACGCGGGGCCCGGGTCTCACGGTCATTGTGGCCTGCCGAACAGGCGCAGGCGGCTGACGCCGCCGTCGGGAAAGATGTTCAGGCGTACATGGGTGATCGGGCCGAGGGCGTTGAGGTGCCGCTCGAACCGATGTTCCTGGTGCATTTCCAGCTTCTGCGCTGGCAGCAGCTCGCGCCAGAAGAGGCTCTGCGCCTCGATCCGGGCCTCGTTCCCGCCTTCCACGAAGGCGGCCTGGATGCTGCAGCTTTCCGGATAGTTGCCCTTGAAGTGCAAGGTATCGACGACCGCCGCCTCGATGCTGCCGGGATGGCCGAGGGCGACGATCACCCAGTCGTGGCCCGGCGTGCGGCGGCGGCCGGTTTCCCAGCCGTCGCCCATGTTGATGGCACGTCCGGGGTTGAGCAGGTTGCCCATGCGTCCGAAATGCTGGTCGGAACAGGCCAGCGCCCGGCCGCCGTTGACCGCTGCGGCCAGGTCGAGCGCCGTTCCCGGCGGCTGGCTGCTCCAGTCGCGGTAGGGCACGCCATAGAGGCGCAGGCGGGCGATACCGCCGTCCGGGTAGATGTTCAGGCGCAGGTGGGTCCAGGGACGTTCGTCGTCTATCGGGTGGTAGTGATGGCTATCGCCCTGCAGCGCCACCGCCGGCAGCACTTCGCTCCAGGACGTGCTGTCGTCCGGGTCGCCTTCGGCGCAGAAGCAGCCATCCAGGGAAGCCGCCGGCGGATGGTTGCCGGTGAAGAAGCGGGTGTCGATGTCGACGCCCTTCAGCACGCCCGGCACACCCAGGCGGATCACCGCCTGGTCATGGCCCTCGAAGCGCTTGCGGCGGGTTTCCCAGCCGTCCATCCACTTGCCGCTGTCGTCGAATACGCCTTCCTTCCACACCGGTTCGCCGGCCTGCAGCATGCGGCTGGCCGGGGCGAACCATTCGTCGCTGACGGCGACCACCTGGCTGCCCAGGCGTGCGTCGGCGAGGTCGAGGTAGTGGCGGAAGGGCGAGTGTTCGGCGTTCATGCTCGTATCCGCAGGCCTCAGAGCTGCTGCAGGCGGAACAGGGCGATCTTGTTGATCTCGGCCAGCGCGGTAGCGAACTCCTCGTCGGCGGAGTGCTGGATGCGTTCCTCGAAGGCCGCCAGGATCTGATGGCGGTTGCTGCCCTTCACCGCCTTGATGAAGGGGAAGCCGAACCTGGCCTTGTAGGCGTCGTTGAGTTCGGTGAAGCGGGCGAACTCCTCGGCGCTGCATTCGTGAATCCCGGCGCCGGCCTGCTCGGAGGTGCTGGAGGCGGTCAGTTCGCCACGGATCGCTGCCTTGCCGGCGAGGTCCGGGTGGGCGTTGATCAGCGCCAGCTGGGCCTCGCGGCTTGCCGACAGGAGAATGTCGGCCATGCGCTGGTGCAGGCCCTCGATATCGTTGAGGCTGTCGTCGATGCCCAGGTCATAGGCCTTCTCGGCGACCCAGGGGGAGTGTTCGTAGATGTCGGCGAAGGCTTCGACGAAGGCCTCGCGGGACAGCGAGGCGGGGGTCAGGGTCTGGAAACGGCTCATGCCTCGGTCTCCTGGAAAGGATGCTCACGGTGCCAATGGCGGGCGATGTCTTCGCGGCGGGCGAACCAGACCTTGTCGTGGCTCTGCGCGTACTGGATGAAGCGCTCCAGGGCGGCCATCCGCGCCGGGCGACCGATCAACCGACAATGCAGGCCGATGGAGAGCATCTTCGGCGCCGTCGCGCCTTCTTCGTAGAGCACGTTGAAGGCGTCCTTCAGGTACTGGAAGAACTGCTCGCCATTGTTGAAGCCCTGCACCTGGGTGAAGCGCATGTCGTTGGTGTCCAGGGTATAGGGAATCACCAGGTGCGGTTTCTCCGCGGTGCTGGCCGGGTCCCAGTAGGGCAGGTCGTCGTCGTAGGTGTCGGAGTCATAGAGGAAGCCGCCTTCCTCCATCACCAGGCGCCGGGTGTTCGGGCCGGTGCGTCCGGTGTACCAGCCCACCGGGCGCTGGCCGGTGAGTTCGGTGAGGATGCGGATGGCTTCGAGCATGTGCTCGCGCTCCTGGGCCTCGTCCATGTACTGGTAGTCGATCCAGCGGTAGCCGTGGCTGCAGATTTCATGGCCGTCGGCGACCATCGCCCTGATCACCTCAGGGTTGCGCTGCGCCGCCATGGCCACGGCGAACACGGTGAGCGGCACGTTGCGTCGCTTGAACAGCTTGAGCAGGCGCCAGACCCCGGCGCGGCTGCCGTATTCGTAGAGCGATTCCATGCTCATGTGGCGCACGCCCTGCAAGGGCTGGGCAGCCACCATCTCGGAAAGGAACGCCTCGGACTCCTTGTCGCCATGCAGGACGCAGCGCTCGCCACCTTCTTCGTAATTGAGCACGAAGGACAGGGCGATGCGCGCATCGCCGGGCCAGTGAGGGTGGGGAGGGTTGTTGCCGTATCCGATCAGGTCGCGTGGGTAGTCAGCGCTCACAGCAGTGTTCCTTATTGTGGATGGGGCGGCGGGCCGGACGGGCCGGGGATGCCGTGATGGATTTATTGTATACAAGTTTGCCTGCGGTCTGTAAATACAATCCTGCTTGCCGATCCCTGCCATTCATCCAGCAAAAAACCTGCCCGATTGGTCAGTTAGCGAAGAATGAGGCCCTGCGGGGTGGGGCTTGTGGAAGGAATGCCCGTTTTCGGGGTGGCTGCCGCATTTTCGGTTGCGGCGGTGTTTTTTGTATACAATTCATCGAAAGATAACTTATATTGCTTCGCAAGCGGCTCCCTGGCGGGCTGCAAGCGAGCGGCGCCGGGCAGGTCCCGGAGCGATCCCCATCGAACGAAGGCAAGAGGAGGAGTGGTGTCCGCCAGCGGGCGCCCGCAACCCATGGGACGTTTGACCACGCATGTACTGGATTCCGCACATGGCTGCCCCGGCCATGGCATCAAGATCGAGCTGTACCGGGTAGAAGGCCAGCAACTGGAACTGATCGCCACCACCCTGACCAACCACGACGGCCGCTGCGACCAGCCGGTGCTGCAAGGCGAGGACTTCCGTCCCGGGGTCTATCAACTGGTGTTCAACGCCGGCGACTACTATCGCGCCCGCGGCGTGCAATTGCCGGAGCCGGCATTCCTCGACCAGGTGGTGCTGCGTTTCGGCATCGCCTCCGCCGACGATCACTACCATGTGCCGCTGCTGATCTCGCCCTACAGCTATTCGACCTATCGCGGCAGCTAGGTGCGTGCCACGAAACACTGACTCTCCGAGTCCTTTTCCCTGGCCCGCCATCGAGCGGGCTTTTTTTCGTTCGCGGGGAGTGCGCCGAGGGTTGCCGGTTATCCGCCACTCGTGGGCAGGAAGGGAAATGCGGCGCAGGGTACGAATGGGCGGGGGGATGAAGCTGCGCGTCGCGAGCCCTGCGGGGCAACGACAGGTTCGAGGCGGATAGCCGCGTGCGGCCATCCGCCATCCGGGCGGGTCAGAGGAAGATGAACTTGGCGACGAAGATCACGAACAACGCATAGAGGCTGGCCGAGACTTCGCGGTGCTTGCCGGTGAGGACCTTCATCGCGACGTAGGTGATGAAGCCCAAGGCGATACCGTCGGCCACCGAGAAGGTCAGCGGCATCATGATCACCGTGACGATCGCCGGGATGGTCTCGGTGTGCTCGTCCCAGTCGATGTGCGCCATCCCGCCCATCATCAGCATGGCCACGTAGATCAGCGCGCCGGCGGTGGCGAAGGCGGGGATCATCCCGGCCAGCGGGGCGAAGAACATCGCGGCGACGAACAGCACGCCGACCACCACCGCGGTGAGCCCGGTACGTCCGCCGGCGGCCACGCCCGCGGCGCTCTCCACGTAACTGGTCACCGGCGGGACACCGAGCATGCCGCCGAACACGCTGGAGGCGCTGTCGGCCTTCATCGCCTTCGACAGGTTCTCGATACGTCCGTCCTCCTTCACCAGGTGCGCGCGCTGGGCGACGCCCATGAGAGTGCCGGCGGTATCGAACATGTGCACGAAGAGGAAGGCCAGGATCACGCTGATCATGGTGACGTTGAACGCGCCGGCGATGTCCATCGCCAGGAAGGTCGGCGCCAGGCTCGGCGGCGCCGAGAACACCCCGCCGTACTGCACCAGGCCGAGGGCCCAGCCGACCAGGGTGACGCTGAGGATGCTGATGAGGATGCCGCCGAACACCCGGCGGTACTCGAGCACGGCGATCATCAGGAAGCACAGTGCCGCCAGCAGCGGGCCGGGCGAGGTGAGGTGGCCGAGCTTGATCAGGGTCGCCGGGCTGGCCACCACGATGCCGGCGGTCTTCAGGCCGATCAGGCCGAGGAACAGGCCGACTCCCGCACCCATGGCGAACCTGAGGCTGCGGGGGATGCTGTTGAGCAGCCATTCGCGGACCCGGGAGAAGGTCAGCAGCATGAACATCACCCCGGAGATGAACACCGCGCCTAGGGCGATCTGCCAGCTGTAGCCCATGGTGCCGACCACGGTGTAGGTGAAGAAGGCGTTCAGTCCCATTCCCGGCGCCAGGCCCACCGGCCAGTTGGCGTACAGGCCCATCAGGAAGCAGCCGAGGGCGGCCGCCAGGCACGTGGCGACGAACGCCGCGCCGTGGTCGATGCCGGCGTCGGCCATGATGTTGGGATTGACGAAGATGATGTAGGCCATGGTGATGAAGGTGGTCAGCCCGGCCGCCAGCTCGGTCCTGACCGTCGTACCATGCTGGCGGAGCTTGAACAGGCGTTCGAGCAGGCCGGTGGCGGGCGGTGTCGCAGCGTAGATCCCTTGTTCTTCTTGTTTGGTGCTTTCCACAGCAGGTACTCCTCATCGCTCTTGTTGTTAGGTCCTGCGGGCCGGTTGGTTACCAGGTCCCTGACGCGGCTCGAAGGTGATGTGAGGGCACGATTTTCTGACCTCTGGGTCAAGAACTCGTGCGAGCGATTATGCCTTTGTATACAAAAAGGTCAAAGAATGTTTGAGGGTGTTTCGCCACATTTTTATCAGCTTTCCGTCACGCCCCCTTCCGGGCGGTGCCGCGCGCTCGGAACGAGGGGCGGAAAGGGGTGGTGCGTCGGATGCCGCTGCTTGTGTACACTATTTCGCTACCAGCCGCCGGCGTGCCTCACCCACGCCCGTGAGCGAGGATCAGCCCAGGCCACAAGCCGGACGCACAAGGTTCGAGACCGATGACCGATCAGTTGCAACACATCAGGAAGCCGCCGCGCACCGGCAAGGCTGCCCGCAGCGGTACCCAGGACGAGATCGTCTACGCCCACATCTTCGACGCCATCCTCGAACAACGCCTGGCCCCCGGCACCAAGCTGAGCGAGGAGGCGCTCGGCGAGATATTCGGTGTCAGCCGCACCATCATTCGCCGCGCCCTCTCGCGCCTGGCCCACGAGCAGGTGGTGCTGTTACGGCCGAACCGCGGCGCGGTGGTCGCCAGCCCGAGCATCGACGAGGCCCGGCAGATCCTTTTCGCCCGCCGCACAGTCGAGCGCGCCATCACCGAACTGGCCACCGACAACGCCACCGCCGAGCGTCTGGCCGAGTTGCGCGAGATGGTGGTGCAGGAACAATCCAGCTTCGCCCGTGGCGACCGGGGCGCCGGCATCCGCCTGTCCGGCGAGTTCCACCTGAAGCTTGCCGAGATGGCGCGCAACGCTCCTCTGGTGAGTTTCCAGCGCAGCCTGGTGTCGCAGACCTCGCTGATCATCGCCCAGTACGAAAGCGGCGGTCGCTCGCACTGCTCGTTCGACGAGCACAACGAGATCCTCGACGCCATCGAGAAGGGCGACAAGGAGCGCGCGGTGACCCTGATGATGCACCACATGGAGCACATCGACAGCAAGCTCAACCTGGAGAGCGACAACGCTTCCGGCGACTTGCACGCGGTGTTCTCGCACCTCCTCGGCGGCAAGAAGAAGCCACGCCGGGCCAAGGCCGACAGCGATTCGGCGGCCTGATCCGAAGCATGAAAAAGCCCCGCGATGCGGGGCTTTTCGTTTCCGCTGGGAGTCAGTCGCGGCGATGCACCGAGCGACCGGCGGCGAAGGTTTCCTTCACCGTGCGGTCGTCGCCGAGGATGGTCAGCGCGAACAGCCGTTCGGCCAGGCTGCCGGCCTGGCTCAGGCGGTAGGAGAGCAGCGGGGTGGCGTGGTAGTCGAGGACCACGAAGTCCGCCTCGTTGCCGGTGGCGAAGCTGCCGATCCGGTCGTCCAGCTCCAGCGCGCGGGCGCCGCCGAGGGTGGCGAGGTAGAGCGACTTGAACGGATCGAGGCGGGCGCCCTGCAACTGCATGACCTTGTACGCCTCGTTCAGGGACTGCAGCTGGGAGAAGCTGGTGCCGGCGCCGACATCGGTGCCGAGGCCGACCTTGACCTTGTAGCGCTCCAGCTTCGGCAGGTCGAACAGACCGCTGCCGAGGAACAGGTTGGAGGTCGGGCAGAACGCCACCGCCGAGCCAGTCTCCGCCAGGCGCTGGCATTCGCCGTCGCACAGGTGCACGCCATGGGCGAACACCGAGCGCGGCCCGAGCAGGCCGTGGTGGTCGTAGACGTCCAGGTAGCCGCTGCGCTCGGGGAACAGCTCCTTCACCCACTCGATTTCCTTGAGGTTCTCCGACAGATGGGTGTGCAGGTATACGCCGGGATGCTCGCGCAGCAGCCGCGCCGCCATGTCCAGCTGTTCCGCGGTGCTGGTCGGGGCGAAGCGCGGGGTCACCGCGTAGAGCAGACGGCCCTGGCCGTGCCAGCGCTCGATCAGCGCCTTGCTGTCGCGGTAGCTGCTCTCGGCGGTGTCGGTCAGGTAGTCCGGCGCGTTGCGGTCCATCATCACCTTGCCGGCGATCAGGCGCAGGTCCAGGCGCCGGGCGGCCTCGAACAGCGATTCCACCGATTGCCGGTGCACGCTGCCGAAGACCAGCGCGGTGGTGGTGCCGTTGCGCAGCAGTTCCTGCAGGAAGATCTCGGCGACCTGGTCGGCATGGGCCTGGTCGCCGAATTGGCGCTCGGTGGGGAAGGTATAGGTGTTCAGCCAGTCCAGCAGTTGTTCGCCGTAGGAGGCGATCATCCCGGTCTGCGGGAAATGGATGTGGGTATCGATGAAGCCGGGGGTGATCAGCGCGTCGCGGTACTCGAAGACCTCGACCTCGCCGATCTCGCCGAGCAGGGTTTCGGCGTCACCGAGGCGAGCGACCTTGCCGTCCTCCACCAGCAACAGGCCGTCCTCGAAGTATTCGTAGGAGCGTTCGACGCCGACCTCTGCGGGGTCGGCGATGCTGTGCAGGATGGCGGCGCGGTAGGCTTTGGCGTTGCGGGTCATGGCAGTCTCGAAAAAAGGTTCGTGGGAGGTCCGCCGCCTGGCGGCGGACGCGGGGGAGCGGGGGGCCGCTCAGGATTCGTGGGCGCGGCGCGACTCCGGGGTCAGCCGGGTGACGCTCGACGGCCCCTGCTTGCGTTCCAGGCCGAAGGCGGCGTTGTAGGTGGCGATCACCTCGCCGGCGATGGAGATGGCGATCTCCGCCGGCAGCTTGCCTTTCACCTGCTCCAGGCCCATCGGGCAGCGCATCCGTTGCAGGCGTTCGGCGTCGACGCCACGTTCGCGCAGGCGGTGCTCGAACTTGACGCGCTTGGTCTTCGAGCCGATCAGGCCGAAGTAGGCGAAGTCGTTGCGCGCCAGGATCGCCGCGGTAAGCTCCAGGTCCAGCGGGTGATTGTGGGTCATGACGATGAAGTGGCTGCCGGGCGGCATCCGCTCGACCTCGTCGAGCACTTCGTCGTTCACCACTTTCTCCACGCCGTCGGGCAGGAGCGCGGGAAATTCGTGTTCCCGCGAATCGATCCAGCGCACCCGGCAGGGCAGGCTGGCGAGCAAGGGTACCAGGGCGCGACCGACGTGGCCCGCGCCGAACACGGCGATGTGTGCCTGCGGCTGGCCCATCGGCTCGAACAGCAGCACCGTGGCGCCGCCGCAGCACTGGCCGAGACTGGCGCCCAGGCTGAAGCGCTCCAGGCGGGTGTCCTGGGTCCGCGCGGCGAGCATTTCCCGGGCAATGGCCTGGGCCCTGTATTCCAGGTGGCCGCCGCCGATGGTGTCGTAGAGCCGCTCGGCGCTGACCACCATCTTCGAGCCGGCGTTGCGCGGGGTCGAGCCGCGTTCCTCGATGATGGTCACCAGGACGCAAGGTTCGCCGCTACGCTGCAACTCGGCCAGGGCGCTGATCCAGTTCATCTCGTCATCCTCCCGATCGCGGCGGTTCAGGCCGGTTCGACCGCGGCGTCCGCCGCTTGCGCCTGGGCGGCCTTCAGCCGGCGCATCTGTTCCACGCCCCAGAGCACCCGCTCGGGCGTCGCCGGCGCGTCGATGGCGGGTTGCGCGCGGTAGTCGGCGAGGCTGGCCACGGCGTCCTTGATCGCGCACCAGACCGAGATGCCGAGCATGAACGGCGGCTCGCCCACGGCCTTGGAATGGAACACGGTCTGCTCCGGATTCTTGCGGTTCTCCAGCAGTTTCACCCGCAGGTCCAGCGGCATGTCGGCGACGGCGGGAATCTTGTAGCTGGCCGGGCCGCTGGTCATCAGCTTGCCCTTGGCGTTCCAGACCAGTTCCTCCATGGTCAGCCAGCCCATGCCCTGGACGAAGCCGCCTTCGACCTGGCCGATGTCGATGGCCGGGTTCAGCGAGTCGCCGACGTCATGCAGGATGTCGGTGCGCAGCATGCGGTATTCGCCGGTGAGGGTATCGACTATCACCTCCGAGCAGGCGGCGCCGTAGGCGAAATAATAGAAGGGCCGGCCACGGGCCTGCTCGCGGTCGTAGAAGATCTTCGGCGTGCGGTAGAAGCCGGTGCTGGACAACGAGACCTGGCCGAAGTAGGCCTGCTGGATCAGTTCCTCGAACGGCAGGATCAGCTCGCGGATACGCACCTGGTTGTTGCGGAACTCGACGTCTTCCTCGCTGACCTTCCAGTGCCGCGCGGCGAACTCCACCAGGCGCCGCTTGATGGTTTCGGCGGCATTCTGCGCGGCCTTGCCGTTCAGGTCGGTGCCCGAGGAGGCGGCGGTGGGCGAGGTATTGGGCACCTTGTCGGTATTGGTGGCGGTGATCTGGATGCGCTCCACGTCGACCTGGAAGACCTCGGCGACCACCTGGGCGACCTTGGTATTGAGGCCCTGGCCCATCTCGGTGCCGCCATGGTTCAGGTGGATGCTGCCGTCGGTATAGATGTGGATCAGCGCACCTGCCTGGTTGAGGAAGGTCGCGGTGAACGAAATGCCGAACTTCACCGGGGTCAGCGCCAGGCCTTTCTTCAAGACCGGGCTGGCGGCATTGAAGGCACGGATTTCCTCGCGGCGGCGGGCGTACTCGCTGCTCGCTTCCAGCTCGGCGGTCATCTCCGCCAACAGGTTGTGCTCGACGGTCTGGTGGTAATGGGTGACGTTGCGCTCGTTCTTGCCGTAGTAGTTGAGCTTGCGCACCTCCAGCGGATCCTTGCCCAGGCTGCGGGCCACGACGTCCATGATCTCCTCGATGGCGACCATTCCCTGGGGCCCGCCGAAACCGCGGTAGGCGGTGTTCGAGGCGGTGTTGGTCTTGCAACGATGGCCGTTGATGGTGGCGTTGCCGAGGAAGTAGGCGTTGTCCGAGTGGAACATGGCGCGGTCGACGATCGAGCCGGAGAGGTCCGGCGAATAGCCGCAATTGCCGGCCAGGTCGATCTGGATGCCGTGCAGGCGGCCATCGTCGTCGAAGCCGACGTCGTATTCGACGTAGAACGGGTGACGCTTGCCGGTGATCTGCATGTCCTCCATGCGCGGCAGGCGCATCTTCGCCGGACGCCCGGTGTGGTAGGCGACCACCGCGCACAGGCAGGCCGGCGCCGCGGCCTGGGTTTCCTTGCCGCCGAAGCCGCCGCCCATGCGGCGCATGTCGATGACGATGCGGTTGAAGGAAACCCCGAGGACCTCGGCCACCAGCTTCTGCACTTCGGTGGGGTTCTGCGTCGAGCAATAGACGATCATGCCGCCGTCTTCGCTGGGCATTACCGAGGAAATCTGCGTCTCCAGGTAGAAATGCTCCTGGCCGCCGATGTGCAGCGTGCCTTGCAGGCGATGCGGCGCGCCGGCCAGCGCGGCGGCGGAGTCGCCGATGCGGTGCTGGTGGCTGTCGAGGACGAAATGGCGCTTGCGCAGGGCCTCGACCACGTCGAGCACCGGCTCCAGGTCTTCGTACTCGACGATCGCCGCCATGGCCGCCTTGCGCGCGGTTTCCAGGCTGTCGGCGGCGACCGCCAGGACCATCTGTCCGACATACTCCACCTTGCCATCGGCCAGCAGCGGGTCGCCGGCCACCACCGGGCCGATGTCCAGCTGGCCGGGAACGTCGGCGGCGGTGAGGGCGATGGCGACGCCGGGGAACTGGTAGCAGGGCGTCACGTCGAGGCGGGTGATGCGGGCGTGGGCGCGCTCGCTCAGGCGCGCATAGACGTGCAACTGGTTGGGAAACTCCAGGCGATCGTCGATGTAGATCGCCTCGCCGCTGACGTGCTTGGGGGCGCTTTCGTGCTTGACGCTGCGGCCGACCCCGGTGGTCAACTCGGCGCGGAACAGGTCGGCCAGCTCTTCCTGGCTCTTGTGCGGCTTGCGATGGTTAGACATAGGCGGTCACCCGGGTTTCGACGGCGGGAGCGTGCAGCTCCAGGAAGCATTTGCGCAGCAGGTTCTGCGCGGTCAGCAGGCGATATTCCTTGCTCGCGCGGAAGTCGCTGAGCGGGGTGAAGTCGTTCGCCAGGGCGGCGGCGGCGCGTTCGAAGCTGGCGGCTTCCAGGCGCGCGCCTTGCAGCGCCGCTTCGCAGGCGGCGGCGCGCTTGGGAATCGCCGCCATGCCGCCGAAGGCGACCCTGGCGCGGGCGATCCGGCCATCTTCCAGGTCGAGGCTGATGGCGGCGCAGACCGCGGAAATATCGTCGTCGATGCGCTTGGAGACCTTGTAGGCCTTGAACGCCTGGCTGGGCCGGGCACGCGGGACCAGGATCTTCTCGATGAACTCGCCTTCTTCGCGGGCGGTGACCTTGTAGTCGAGGAAGTACTCCTCCAGCGGCAGCTCGCGGCGCCGTTCGCCGCGGCGCAGGACGATCTTCGCGCCGAGGGCGATCAGCAGCGGCGGGGCGTCGCCGATCGGCGAGGCGTTGCCGATATTGCCGCCGAGGGTGCCCTGGTTGCGGATCTGCAGGGACGCGAAACGCTGCAGCAATTCGCCGAAGTCCGGGTAGTCCGCGGCCAGCGCCTGGTAGCAGTCGGTCAGCGGGGTGGCGGCGCCGATTTCCAGGCAGTTGACGCCCACTTCGATGCGTTTCATTTCGCGGATGTGGCCGACATAGATCATCACCGGCAGTTCGCGATGGAACTGGGTGACCTCCAGCGCCAGGTCGGTGCCGCCGGCCAGCAGGCGTGCCTGCGGATTGGCGCCGTAGAGGTCGGCCAGGTCGGCGACGGTGAGCGGCAGCAGGCAGCGCCGGTCACCGCTGTTCAGCTCGGCGGTTTCGCGCGGAGCGATGGCGCGCAATTGCTCGATGGTGGCGGCTTCCCGGGCGTCGAACTGGTCTGCGCGCTTGTGGCAGCAGGCCTGCTCGGCGGCGTCGAGGATCGGCCGGTAGCCGGTGCAGCGGCAGAGGTTGCCGGCGAGCGCCTCGTGGGCCTTGGCCGGATCGGCGCCGGCGCTGTTCTTCTGCAGGGCGAACAGCGACATGACGAAGCCCGGCGTGCAGAACCCGCACTGCGAGCCATGGCAGTCGACCATCGCCTGCTGCACGTCGTGCAGGCGGTCCTGGTGCTTGAGGTCCTCGACGGTGATCAATTGCTTGCCGTGAAGGGCGGAAACGAAGGTCAGGCAGGAGTTCAGGCTGCGATAGCGGATGCGTTCGGCACCATCCTCGCCGGTGACCAGTTCGCCGACCACCACGGTGCAGGCGCCGCAATCGCCGGAGGCGCAGCCTTCCTTGGTGCCGGTCTTGCCGAGGTGCCGGCGCAGGTAGTCGAGGACGGTGAGGTTGGGGTCCAGGCGTTCTTCGACGCGGATCTCCCGGTTGAGCAGGAACCTGATCAAGGCGTGCCTCCAGGCGGGTTCTTGTTATTGAATTCTAGGCCTTGCAGGAGAACCGGCCGGAGTGGGGCGGTTTCCGCACAGGGCTCCACGGTAGGAGCTATGGAGGCGAATCTAGAAAAAAACTGACTTTTGAGTCAAATAATTTTTTGACCTGTAGGTCAGTCAGTTTGCCCATAAACGAAAACGGCACCCGAAGGTGCCGTTTCCCAGGGGCGGGACGCTCAGATGCGCTGGGTGTCGGTAAGCTGGTATTCCTCGCCGGCATAGTAGGCGCGCACCTTCGGGTCCATCACCGCGCGCCAGAGCGGCGGGAACAGGGCGAGGACGATCATCCCGGCGTAGCCGTTGGGCAGTTGCGGGCTGCTGTCGTAGTGGCGCAGCACCTGGTAGCGGCGCTTGGCGTAGGCATGGTGGTCGGAATGGCGCTGCAGGTGGAAAAGGAACAGGTTGGTCAGGAGGAAATTGCTGTTCCACGAGTGTTCCGGCGTGGTGCGTTCGTAGCGGCCGTTGTCCAGGCGCCGCCGATGCAGGCCGTAGTGCTCGACGTAGTTGACGATCTCCAGCAGGGTGAAGGCCATCACCGACTGGCCGAGGAAGAAGATCGCTCCCAGCCAGCCGAAGGCCAGGCTGAAGCCGAGCAGGAAGAGGGCGCTGATGGCGTACCACCAGATCAGCTCGTTGCGCCAGTGCAGGGCCGGCAGGCCCTTGCGCTTCAGGCGCTCGGCCTCCAGGCGCCAGGCGTTGAGGAAGTTGTGCTTGTAGGCGTGCGGGAGGAACGAGTAGAGGCTCTGGCCGTAGCGCGAGGACGAGGCATCTTCCGGGGTCGAGACGTGTACATGGTGGCCGCGCACGTGTTCGACCTTGAAGCCGGCATAGCACACCGCCGCCAGCAGCAGGCCGCCGGCGTTCTGTTCCAGTTGCGGGTCCTTGTGGATCAGTTCGTGGGAGACGGTGATGCCGATGGCGCCCATCACGGTGCCCACCGACAGGATCCAGCCCAGTTGGCCGACCCAGTCCCAGCGGGTCTCGTGGGCGAGGATCCAGCCGGACCAGACGAGCATGCCCAGCAACAGCGGGACGGTGGCCAGGGACAGTACGCGGTAGTAGCCCTGTGCTTCCATCTCCGGCACTTCGCTGGCTTCCTCGGGGTTGGCCGGATCGCGGCCGACGATGGCATCGAGGATCGGGATCAGCCCGAACACCACGCTGATCACCAGCCAGGGCCAGGCGTTGGGGTAGTCGCTACCGAGCGACCACCAGTAGCTGAGCGGGATGCCGAGCACCGCGATCAGCCAGATCCAGTAGCCGTACTTTTTCAGACGCAGCATCCAGGCAGAGGAAAGCGAGGCAAACATGGGAAGTCCTCGTATTTATCTTGTTAGATTGTCTGACAATTGTCCTCCCTTGACCGGCCTGCCCCATCCCAACCTTCGTTCTGTCCGCCGCTTCGCCGGGAAGCCGGCGGGGTAACGCCCTGTGTTACACTTCCCATCCATATACCCCCGGAAAACGCGCCCCTGGATAAAAGGATCACCATGACGTTCAAGGCCCCGGACAGCCTGGCAGAGCAGATCGCCCACCACCTCGCGGAACGCATCATCCGGGGAGAACTCAAGGAACGGGAACGTATCCAGGAGCAGAAGGTCACCCAGACCCTCAACGTCAGTCGCGGCTCGGTCCGCGAGGCGCTGCTGATTCTCGAACGCCGCCACCTGGTGAACATCCTGCCGCGCCGCGGCGCCCAGGTGTCCGAACTGTCCCCGCAACATGTGGAAAGCCTCTACGCGCTGATCGTGCAGCTCTACATCCTGCTGGCGGAAAGCGTCGCCCGGCGCTGGCGCAGCGAAGCCGAGCTGGCACCGTTCCTGGTCATCCAGCAGCGCCTGCTGAACAACCTGGCGCAAAGCGATATCGACGGCTTCGTCGAGGCCAGCTTCGACATCATGCGCGCGGCCTTTCCTTTCGCGAACAATCCCTACCTGCAGGAGACCGTCGAAAACCTGCTGCCGGCGGTGAGTCGCGCCTACCACCTGGCGCTGGAACGGCGCAAGGCGGAAATGAACCAGTTCCTCGGCAGTTTTGCTCAGCTCCTGCAAGCGGTGATCGCCCGTGACGAGGCGAGGATCCGCGAGGTCCTGCTGGAATACGGCCGCCACAACTGCCAGCTGGTGCTGGCCGCGCTCGCCGAACGCTGATGGCGACCCTGGCGGGAGCGCACGCATGCGCCTGAAGAGCATCAAGCTGGCGGGGTTCAAGTCCTTCGTCGATCCGACCACGGTGAACTTCCCCAGCAACATGGCGGCAGTGGTAGGGCCGAACGGCTGCGGCAAGTCGAACATCATCGACGCGGTGCGCTGGGTGATGGGCGAAAGCTCGGCGAAGAACCTGCGCGGCGAGTCGATGACCGATGTCATCTTCAACGGCTCGAATACCCGCAAGCCGGTGAGCCAGGCGAGCATCGAGCTGATCTTCGACAACGCCGAGACCACACTGGTGGGCGAATACGCCCAGTACGCCGAGATATCCATTCGCCGGCGGGTCTCGCGGGATGGGCAGAACACCTATTTCCTCAACGGCACCAAGTGCCGGCGGCGCGACATCACCGACATCTTCCTCGGCACCGGCCTGGGGCCGCGCAGCTACTCGATCATCGAACAGGGCATGATCTCCAAGCTGATCGAGGCGCGTCCGGAAGACCTGCGCAACTTCATCGAGGAAGCCGCGGGCATTTCCAAGTACAAGGAGCGCCGCCGCGAAACCGAAAGCCGCATCCGTCGGACCCAGGAAAACCTGGCACGCCTCACCGACCTGCGCGAAGAGCTGGGGCGGCAACTGGAACGCCTGCACCGGCAGGCCCAGTCGGCGGAAAAATACCAGGAGCACAAGGCCGAGGAGCGCCAGCTCAAAGCCCAGCTGGGTGCCGTGCGCTGGCGCGACCTGAACGAGCAGGTCGGTCAGCGCGAGCGGGTCATCGGCGACCAGGAGATCGCCTTCGAGGCCCTGGTGGCCGAGCAGCGCGGTGCCGATGCCGGCATCGAACGGCTGCGCGACGGCCATCACGAGTTGTCCGAACGCTTCAACCAGGTGCAGGCACGCTTCTATTCGGTCGGCGGCGACATCGCCCGGGTCGAGCAGAGCATCCAGCATGGCCAGCAGCGCCAGCGCCAGTTGCAGGACGACTTGCGCGAAGCCGAACGGACCCGCCAGGAAACCGAATCGCACCTCGGGCATGACCGTACCTTGCTCGCGACCCTGGCCGAGGAAATGGCCATGCTCGCACCGGAACAGGAACTCAGCGCGGCCGCCGCGGAAGAAGCGGGCATCGCCCTGGAACAGGCCGAGCAGGGCATGCAGGCCTGGCAGCAGCAGTGGGATGCCTTCAACCAGCAGAGCGCCGAACCCCGCCGCCAGGCCGAGGTGCAGCAGTCGCGCATCCAGCACCTGGAGCAGAGCCTGGAGCGCCTGCAGGATCGCGAGCGGCGCCTGCAGGAGGAGCGTGGCCAGTTGGCGGCCGACCCCGAGGACGCGGCGATCCTCGAACTCAACGAACAGGTGGCGATCGCCGAACTGGCCCTGGAAGAACTGCAATTGCAGGAGCAGGGCCAAGCCGAGCGACTCGAACAATTGCGCCAGGAATTGCAGCAACTGGCCGCCGAACAGCACCAGGCGCAGGGCGAGTTGCAGCGCCTGAACGGGCGCATCGCTTCGCTGGAGGCCCTGCAGCAGGCCGCTCTCGATCCCGGACAGGGCGCCTTGGAGTGGTTGCGCGAGCAGGGCCTGGAACAACGTCCGCGCCTCGCCGAAGGCTTGCGTGTCGAGCCGGGTTGGGAGCTGGCGGTGGAGACCGTGCTCGGCGCGGATCTGCAGGCGGTCTTGCTGGACGGCTTCGACGGGCTCGCCCTGGCCGGCTTCGGCAAGGGCGAGCTGCGCCTGCTCAGCCCCGCTCGCGGAGCCGCGACGGCGGCCGGTTCGCTGCTGGACAAGGTCCGCGCCGACGCCGACCTGAGTCCCTGGTTGGCCCGGGTGAAACCGGTGGAGACCCTGGAACAGGCGCTCGCCCAGCGCGGCGCCCTGGACGACGGCGAGAGCCTGATCAGTCGCGATGGCTACTGGGTCGGCCGGCACTTCCTGCGGGTCCGGCGCAGCGACGAGGCCCAGGGCGGCATGCTCGCCCGCGCCCAGGAACTGGAGGCGTTGCAGGAGCGGCGGGAGGCCCTGGAAACCCGTGTCGCCGAAGGCGAGGAGCGTCTGGCTGCGGCCCGCGACGAGCAGCGCGAGCTGGAAGGCGCGCGCGAGCAGGTGCGGCGCCAGGTCCAGGAGGAGGGGCGCCGGCACGGCGAGCTGAAGGCGCAGTTGTCCGCGCAGCAGGCCAAGGTCGAGCAACTGGTACTGCGTCGCCGCCGTCTCGACGAAGAAGTGGCGGAACTGGCCGAGCAGCGCGCGCTGGAACAGGAGCAACTGAGCGAGGCGCGCCTGACCCTGCAGGAAGCGCTGGATAGCATGGCGCTGGACACCGAGCGCCGGGAAACCCTGCTGGCGGAGCGTGACGCCCTGCGCGAACGGCTCGACCGGATTCGCCAGGATGCCCGCACCCACAAGGACCATGCGCACCAGTTGGCGGTGCGGGTCGGCTCGCTGAAGGCGCAGCACAATTCCACCCAGCAGGCCCTGGAGCGCCTCGACCAGCAGTCGGCGCGCCTCAACGAGCGTTGCGAACAGCTCAACCTCAATCTGGAGGAGGGGGCGGCACCGCTGGAAGAGCTGCGCATGAAGCTCGAGGAGTTGCTGGAGCGGCGGATGGCCGTCGAGGACGAACTCAAGCAGGCGCGGCTGGCCCTGGAAGACGCCGATCGCGAACTGCGCGAGGTGGAGAAGCGCCGCGGCCAGGCCGAGCAGCAATCGCAACTGCTGCGTGGCCAGCTGGAGCAGCAGCGCCTGGAGTGGCAGGGGCTGGTGGTGCGGCGCAAAGCCTTGCAGGAGCAGCTCGCCGAAGACGGCTACGACCTGCATACGGTACTGGCCAACCTGCCCCTGGATGCCAGCGAACGCGATTGGGAGGAGCGTCTCGAGAGTCTCGCGGCGCGCATCCAGCGTCTGGGGCCGATCAACCTGGCGGCGATCGAGGAGTACCAGCAGCAGTCCGAGCGCAAGCGCTACCTGGACTCGCAGAACGACGACCTGGCCGAAGCGCTGGAGACGCTGGAAAACGTCATCCGCAAGATCGACCGGGAAACCCGCAATCGTTTCAAGGAAACCTTCGACCAGATCAATGCTGGCCTTCAGGCATTGTTCCCGAAGGTATTCGGCGGCGGTACGGCATATCTGGAACTTACCGGCGAAGATCTACTCGATACCGGTGTGGCGATCATGGCGCGCCCGCCGGGCAAGAAGAACAGCACCATCCACTTGTTGTCCGGCGGGGAAAAGGCGCTGACCGCGCTGGCGCTGGTATTCGCCATCTTCCAGTTGAACCCGGCGCCGTTCTGCATGCTCGACGAAGTCGATGCGCCATTGGACGATGCCAACGTCGGACGTTATGCGCGATTGGTGAAGGAGATGTCGGAAAAGGTGCAGTTCATCTATATCACCCACAACAAGATCGCCATGGAAATGGCCGATCAGTTGATGGGCGTGACCATGCATGAGCCGGGCTGTTCACGGCTTGTTGCAGTTGACGTGGAAGAGGCGGTCGCATTGGCTGAAGCCTGAGTGTCAGGCAGTGTAAACTTGTGCATGGGCATGTTAGTTTAATGGCCACTTTTTGTATCGCGTGGGAAAGTTCTGTCAGAACAAGGTTGGCTCCACGTTTCAAGGGACAGGACGTCCTTTTTTCATTTTTTATTCACCATTTTCACTAGGGGCTACGGAATTACATGGATATCGGTCTGCGCGAATGGCTTATCGTTATCGGGCTTATCGTGATCGCCGGCATTCTCTTCGACGGTTGGCGGCGGATGCGGGGCGGCAAGGGCAAGTTGAAGTTCAAGCTCGACCGCAGTTTCGCCAATCTGCCGGACGACGACGGCGACTCGGCTGAACTGCTGGGGCCGGCGCGCGTGGTCGAGCATCGCGAGCCATCCTTCGACGAACAGGACCTGCCCAGCGTCAGCGCCCGCGAAGCCAAGGAACGCAAGGGCGGCAAGCGCCAGGAAGAGCCGCGCCAGGGTGATCTGGACCTCGACGAGGGGCTGGCCCTGGAGGCGGACCCGAGCGATGCCGCCGAGACGGTGGAGCCGCGCAAGGGCAAGTCGAAGGGCCGCAAGGAGAAAGAGCGGGAGAAAGCCCCTGCGGTCGCCGCCGAACCTGCCCCGGTCGACGAGGTGCTGATCATCAACGTCATCGCCCGCGACGAGAGCGGCTTCAAGGGGCCGGCATTGTTGCAGAACATCCTCGAGAGCGGCCTGCGCTTCGGCGACATGGACATCTTCCATCGCCACGAAAGCATGGCCGGCAATGGCGAGATCCTGTTCTCCATGGCCAATGCGGTGAAACCGGGCACTTTCGACCTGGACGACATCGACAACTTCAGCACCCGCGCCGTGAGCTTCTTCCTCGGCCTGCCGGGGCCGCGCCATCCGAAGCAGGCCTTCGACGTGATGGTTGCCGCCGCGCGCAAGCTGGCCCACGAGCTGAACGGCGAGCTGAAGGACGAGCAGCGCAGCGTGTTGACCGCCCAGACCATCGAGCACTACCGCCAGCGCATCATCGACCATGAGCGTCGCAGCCTGATGCAGAAGCGCTGATCCGGCCACAGCCCCTTTCTTCGTACGGGAGGGGGCGAACTATTCTATAGAGCAGCCGAGGCTGCTCTTTTCGTTTCACGGACTCCCACCATGACCGACACCCAGGCTGCCGCCGAACGCATCGCGCAACTGCGAACCGAACTGGACACCCACAATTACCGTTACTACGTGCTCGACGAACCGAGCATTCCCGACGCCGAATACGATCGCCTGTTCCGCGAGTTGCAGGCGCTGGAGGCCGAGTACCCGCAACTGCTGACGCCCGACTCGCCGACCCAGCGGGTCAGCGGCACGCCGGCCTCGGCGTTCGGCGAAGTGCGCCATGAGATCCCCATGCTCAGCCTCGGCAACGCCTTCGAGGAGCAGGACCTGCTGGACTTCGACCGCCGCGTACGCGAAGGACTGGCCGACCTGTTGCCTGGCGGCGACCTGCTCGGCGGTGGCGCGGAGGTCGAGTACAGTTGCGAGCCGAAGCTGGACGGCCTGGCCGTCAGCCTGCTCTACGAGCGCGGCCAACTGGTGCGCGGCGCCACCCGCGGCGATGGCAGCACCGGCGAGGACATCACCAGCAACGTACGCACCATTCGCAACGTACCTCTGAAGCTGCATGGCGAAGGCTGGCCGGAGATCCTCGAAGTGCGCGGCGAGGTGTTCATGTCCAAGGCCGGTTTCGAGGCGCTCAACGCCAAGGCCGTGGAAACCGGCGGCAAGACCTTCGCCAACCCGCGCAACGCGGCGGCCGGCAGCCTGCGCCAGCTGGATTCGAAGATCACCGCCAGTCGCCCGCTGGAGTTCTGTGCCTACGGCTTCGGCCAAGTCAGCGGGACGCTGCCGGACACCCAGGTGGGCATCCTCGAGGCGTTCCGCGGCTGGGGTATCCCCATCAGTCGCGAGCTGCGCCTGGTCAAGGGCGCCCAGGCCTGCCGCGACTACTACGACGACATCGGTCGCCGACGCGATGCGCTGGCCTACGAGATCGACGGCGTGGTGTTCAAGGTCAACCGCATCGCCTTCCAGCGCGAACTGGGCTTCCGCGCGCGCGAGCCGCGTTGGGCGATCGCCCACAAGTTCCCCGCGCGCGAGGAGCTGACCGAGCTGCTGGGTGTCGAGTTCCAGGTCGGCCGCACCGGCGCCGTGACCCCGGTGGCACGCCTCAAGCCGGTGCAGGTGGCCGGCGTCACGGTGTCCAATGCGACCCTGCACAACATGGATGAAGTCGCCCGCCTGGGCCTGCGCATCGGCGATACGGTGGTGATCCGCCGTGCTGGCGATGTGATTCCGCAGGTCATGCAGGTGGTGCTCGAGCGCCGCCCGGCGGATGCGCAGGCTATCGAGGTGCCCGAGCATTGCCCGGTCTGCGGCTCGGCCGTGGAGCGGACCCAGTTGGTCAAGCGCAGCAAGGGCAAGGAGTCGATCAGCGAGGGCGCCATCTATCGCTGCGTCGGCCGCCTCTCCTGTCAGGCGCAGTTGAAGCAGGCGATCATCCATTTCGTATCGCGCCGGGCAATGGACATCGACGGTCTTGGCGACAAGATCGTCGAGCAACTGGTGGATCGCGGGCTGGTCGCCTCGCCGGCGGATCTCTATACCCTGACCTATGAACAGGTGTTCGAGCTGGAAGGGTTCGCCGAGCTGTCCACCAACAACCTGCTGGCGGCCATCGCCGACAGCCGCAAGCCTTCGCTGGCGCGCTTCATCTTCGCCCTGGGGATTCCCGACGTCGGCGAGGAAACCGCCAAGCTGCTGGCGCGTTCGCTGGGTTCGCTCGAGCGGATCGGCAAGGCGCTGCCGGAAGTGTTGACCTACCTGCCGGACGTCGGCGCCGAGGTGGCCTACGAGATCCACAACTTCTTCGCCGACGAGCACAACCGCCAGGTGATCGCCCAGTTGCGCGATGCCGAACATGGCGTGCAGTTGCAGGAAGAGGGCGAGGTCGCCGCGGAGTTCGCCGCTTGTGCCTCGCTGGCCGGTTTCATCGACAAGCTGAACATTCCCTTCATCGCCGCCACCGGCGCGGAAAAGCTGGCCAGCCGCTTCGGTTCGCTCGACGGCATCATCCGCGCCGACTGGCTCGATCTACGCCAGGTGGAGCGTCTGCCCGAGCGAGCGGCGAAAAGCCTGCGCGATTTCTTCGACGAGCCGGCCAACGTGCAGCGTGCCCTGGCCATCGAGGCGCAGTTGCGTGAGTTCGGCATGCATTGGCAGAGCGAGCGCAAGGCGGTCGAAGGCCTGCCTCTGGCCGGGCAGACCTGGGTGCTGACCGGCACCTTGGAGGCGATGAGCCGGGACGTGGCCAAGGACAAGCTGGAAGGGCTCGGCGCCAAGGTGGCCGGCTCGGTGTCGGCCAAGACCCACTGCGTGGTCGCCGGGCCCGGCGCCGGCTCGAAGCTGGCCAAGGCCAACGAGCTGGGCGTGAAGGTGCTCGACGAAGACGGCCTGCTGAAACTGTTCGACGAGCACGGCGTCGCCCGCTGAAGCGGCGGCGCTGCTGCGAAAGATTTCCGAAGACTGGAGTTAACGATGGACAAGGCAAGAAAGCAGCGGTTGCTGGGCGTGCTCGCATTGGTGGTGCTGTTCGGCGCCTACGTGGGTTGGAGCGAGCGGCCGCGCATCCTGCTGCATTACAGTGGCCAGGCTTCGGCGCCGATCGCCTACAGCTACAAGGAGCAGGGCGTGGAAACCTTCTCCGGGGAGATCCGGCCCGGCCAGGTCCGCGAGTTTCCGGTGAAGCTGTTCGGCGGCAGCGATTACCGGATCGCCTTCTCCTTCCATCGCGGTGAGGAGAAGTATGCGTCGTTCAGCACCAAGCCGGGCTGGGGCACCCTGGACCTGTATGTCGATACCGAGCTGAGCGTATCGACCCAGCCGCCGCCGGAGGGTCTGATCCAGCAGCAATGAACCGCTTTCGCGAAATGGATTGCAAACGTAAGTGCTTGAAGTGGTTGTAACTTACGCGCAAGCCGGTAGAATGGCGCGGCCTACCCGAGGGTAGGCTGCAATGGTGGCCCTGTCGGTCCCCCCGCAACGATTACCCGTCAACCTGGTCAGGTCCGGAAGGAAGCAGCCACAGCGGGAACATCGTGTGCCGGGGTGTGGCTGGCAGGGTCCACCTCCAGTTCCTAAGCATATGATTTCTAACGGTTTTTCGCTCTGATCACGTCAGTGATCCATAGGGTGATCCACCGTGTCTTCCGTCCCTTCTTACCTCTGGTTGTCCCGTCACTCGATCTTCTATTTCAGGATCGTGGTGCCTGGAGTTCTGCGCCCGCTTTTCCCCTGCACTGAGATCCGCCGTTCGCTGCAGACACGCTGCAAGCGCGAAGCCTTGATCCGTGGGCGAGAGTTGCTCCTGCAGGTTCAGCAGCTCTACACCCAGGCATTCCAGGGCATTCGGCCATCCCTCGACTCCCTACGTGGTGCCTGGGAGGCGGGCGGTAAGCGAGTTGCTAGCTGGGCTGCTTGGCTCCGTCAGCAGCAGTTGGTTGCGCTTTCGGAGAAGCCTTCGGATCAAGGGAAGGGAGGCAAGGGGAATGGGCCACAGAAGCCCCGGAGTGCCCCTTCAAGAGACAATCAGAGACAGCCAGATAGGCTGGTAGCCGATGCACCAAGCCACGCTCCACGCTTCTCCAAGGTGGTTCAGGAATGCCTTGAGCAGCAGTCGCATGAAGGCGTGGCTGCGAAGACGCTATCCGACAAGCGCTCCGTAGCTGAGCTGATGACTCGGATCGTGGGTGATCTGCCTGTCGACCTCATCACTCGCCAGGATGCCCGCAAGTTCCGAGAGGTGGCGCTCAAGCTGCCACCGAGGATGAACCAGCTTCCCGAGGGACAATCGCTGGAGCAGATCATCGAGACTGCAACTACCACGATCAGCCTTACCACGTTCAACAACTACGTGAAGAATCTGACGACCTTTTTCTCCTACGCCATTCGTGAGGGATACTGCGAGCGCAACCCGTTCGATGGGCTTCGAGTCAGACAGCGAGGCAAGGTCAGCGAGGAACGCAGCGTCTTCACTGAGGACGATCTGCGTCGTCTGTTCTCGAAGCAGGTTTACGCATCAGCCAAGTCGGCTCAGCCGCACAAGTACTGGCTGCCGCTGCTCGGTCTGTACACCGGGGCGCGACTCAACGAGCTGTGCCAGCTCTATCTGGATGACGTGGTCAGCATCAACGGTATCGACTGCCTCCACATCCGGGCGACTAGGCCCGATCAGAAGCTGAAAACCGTCACCTCGGAAAGGCTCGTGCCGATCCACTCGAAGTTGAAAGCGCTTGGGTTCTTAGAGTTCGTCCAGGCGCAGCGGGAGGCTGGCCATCAACGTCTCTTCGCGGAGCTGACCTTGCACAAGGCGCATGGCTACGCTGCGGCTCCCTCCAAGTGGTTCACTCGGGTTCGTGATCAGTTGGGCTTCCGTGATGGGGCGGAGCGCAAGGACTTCCACAGCTTCCGCCACACGCTTGCTGATCACCTGAAGCAGAAGGGGATAGTCGAATCCCTTGTTGGCGGCATTCTCGGTCACCAGAGCGGCGGGATCACTTTCAGTCGGTATGGAAAAGACTTTAGGCCGGAGGTGCTGGCGCCGGTGGTGGAGGCAATAGACTTTGATGCTGTGGATTGGATGCGGTGAACGGTGAGGATAGCCATCGTGTTGACGCCCTCCAGGGTGCGCACGAAGGTGGCCAGGGACTCCTGACGCAGCGCCACGCAGTTGTCGAAGACGACAGCCTTCGGTGCCATCTCCTTGTTCTCCAGGGCGAGGCGGTCGCGCTCTGCCTTGAGCACCTTGGCCTGGGCGATGATCTTCTCCATGTAGGGGAGCGGGTCTTCCAGCACGGACTCGGTGGCGGACGCATGAACGGCCACGCCCTCGGTGGCCAGCCGGTCGTAGGAGCGGATGACTTCGAGGTGGAACTTCGGGCTGATCCACATGGCGTAGGCGTAGACCAGCTCCTTCACCACGAAGGTGCCGCCGTAGCGCCCTGGTCTTTTAATTACCGGATTTCCGGTAGTTTCGAGAGCGTCAACCAGATCGCGGGTTTGCTGTGTCTCGAAGAAGTAGTTCGGTAAATGGCGGTGCTCGCCACCGGCAGCCCTGTGGAAATCGTTCAGGCAGTAGCGCCCCTCGGCGTCCTGTTTGATGGCCACGCCGCATACAGTCAGTTGCTTGCTCATATTCTGTCCTCCAGAAAAGACGAAGCCCGCTCAGAGGCGGGCTATGGATGTTTGCTGGTAGCTGACCCGGTGAATCGTCGGGTCAGGTCAGTGGCCGATCAGGGTTCTCGGCGGTCTCCTTGGCAGCCTGGGCTTCTGCAATCAGCAGCAGGTTCTTCTCCTGCAGTAGGTCGATCTGCTCGGTGTTGCGGCTGACCTCCACGTTGTTGGTGGCAGTCAGTTGTTCGAGCTGGTCGATGGTCTTCTGGAAGGGCTTGAGGATCTTCTGGAGCTGGATCATGCGGCCTCTCGTCCGGGGGTAAGACCGAGAGGCGAACTATGCGTGTGCGGTTAGTTGGGCTGGCCGGTTGGGACACGATCCCGCTGCAGCCTCAATAAAGACTGGCGCGGCCAACTATTGAGTTATGCAATTGATTCTGCAGTGAAAATAACGCGAAGGTGAGAACGTTGAAGCGCCCCGATACGGTTTGCTATCTGTAGCAAAAACGACAAATGAATCGGAGGTTTCAACCAATGACCAGCAATCAATTTGGCTTCAGCTTCTCTATTGGCAAAGCACGTCTTTGCTTATTCATCGGTGACGTGTACGTCCGAGTGCCGAGGTGCTTTGAGCTGGCATGGAATAGCTCTGGTTTCTATTTAGGTAGGGACGGAGCGTGACGCACATGGAAACCACATTCAGCAAACACGCCCTGGCTTATGATCGGTATGCCCTTGTCCAGCTTTTCAAAGCGATAGAAGAGTTCCGTGCCGTTGACCCTGAGATGCCATCACAAAGTGCTGCATTGTTTCTCTATTCGGCGATCTACCCAGGCTGCACGATGACGGATCTGCAGACGAATCTCGGGATGAGCCAAGCATCTTGCTCAAGGAATGTCTCGGCCTTGTCGGAGTGGCATCGTCTCGAAAAGCCAGGACTCGGACTGATAGTGGCAACGCCTGATCCGAGGGAGCGCCGCAGAAAGATCGTGCAGTTGACCGAGAAGGGGCAGCAACTGGCTGTTTCCCTGACCGAGGCGGTGATGAACCCTGTTCGACTGTCGTCGTTCTCGAAGGCAGCACGGTAAAAAATAACCCCAGCACCAAGCCGATAGGTCGGCTTCCTGGCTGTCCAGGCGAGGGGTGATGGGGTTCTGTCAGTTGCTGCTTGTTGGTGCCAGCCGGAGCACCGGAAGGTTCATCTGCTGGGCTGCTTTCCATCTGCGTTTGTCTGCGGCCAGGATCTCGCTCAGCAGCGGATGTTGGGCGGTGCCTCCGGCAGTCGTAGCCGAGCCCGAAGTGCTCCGACTCCTGGCCTTCCTCACTTCACTGGCGATGCTCTTCATGAGCGAGACCCTTCTGAGGTTCTCTGCTTGGATCTAGCTACCAGCTTGAAGTCTGTCTGCCAGACGATGCAGAGCAGGTACACTAGGGGAACCAAAGGCCAGAGCAGCAGAGCGCCCAGGAAGATCAGTTCAGGTAGACGCATCAGGCTACCTCCGCTGGAGTCTTGATGTAGTCGCTCGGGTCGACGCTGTTTCCGTAGGACTGGTTCAGTACTGCCTCGATCTGCGGCAGTGTCATGCCACCAGCCAACATGGCCAGGGCGGCGTCATAGGCTCGGCTGTACTGATTGACGTCATCGGCAGTATGCGAGTCCCGAATAGGGCGGCCTACCTTCGCTCGCCATTCGCTGGCGGACAGTCCGGTCATAACGCGGCATACGAGCGACATCAGGCGCGCTTTCATCTCCATGGCTTCCTGCCTGACGAAGCTCCTTGGCAGCTCTCCAGACTTGGCCTTCTCGCCAGCGATGACGAACGCCTGATGAGCGACCTGATTGTCGATGCTTGTGAGCATGGAGCCCCTGATCGAGGTATAGCGGATGAGCTTGAAGGCCAGCTCTTCCATGTCGAGGAAGTAGTGCCGCACCTCGCGCCCTTCTGGGGTTTGGGTGCTCATGGCCAAATGCGCCGCGCAGTTACGGCTGAGAATGTAGTCAGTACGGGGCTTTCGCGATGATGGCGTGCTCTTCTTTACCACCTCCGAATAATGCCCGAACTCGTCCATTATTCTTGCTGCGCCGCGAGAGACCCATTTGTCGAAACGGGCTTCGGGTCTGCCTATTTTCTCCCAGAGCTTCCGGGCATCAATACACGGCTCTGTTCTGCTCTCGACAAAGGGAAGTATCCGACGAACTCGGGTCATCCTCTCGGCCTGTTCCTCGGTGAAGCCAAGAGTCTGCATGACGTGCTTCGGGCAGTTGGTGGGAGTGTGGTTAAAGGCCTTGCCAGTTCGTTTGCTTTTCATGGCGTAGATCATCCTTTTTGTTCAGCCGTCAGAGTCCCTTCCATCCATGCCACCAGCTCCTATCTACAAGGGAAACATGGACGGCTCGGACGGCTGGACAAAACGGGTTGGGTTTGAGGGGAATCTGCAAGGGATGCAGGGTTGATGCTTGGTGACTTGCCCAGGAGTTCCCCGGTGCCTGGGTGCCATCCATGGGCCAAAGCCTGGGCAGCAGTGGTTGCCTAGGTCGCTACTGTGCTGAGGCCAGGGCTGATGGATGATAGAGACGAATGGGGAAACTCCCGGGCGGAGTCATCTGGAGGTACATGAAGATGAGCAGGATGTGGTCTGACAGAGGGGCTTGGGCTTCCTGACAGCCACTGACGGGGATGACACTGACAACATCGTCATCGGTGATCATCAATCCCGTGTTAGCAGAGTTGGGGGAATCAAGAGCAACTTGCGGTGCAGCTTGAAGAGCATCTGCCAGTGTCTCCGCAAGATAGGCTTAATGCTGTCTCATTGCTTCGTTCTTCATTGATGGATTGATGGTAATGACCATGGATGAAGGACGGCTCAAAGACACTCTTAGAGTGGCTTCGCCATCCACCGCTACACCCCGCGAGTCATCGCAGGTAGCCAGCCTCGACTGGGTGCCATCACCTCCCAGCCAGCTATGTCAGGTTCGTCATCACCCGTGACTGCTAGCCGATTGGTCGGAGCAGTGAGAGGGGCTGTACGCCTGAAGCTCAAAGTAGCAGTAGGTACTCGGCGGTCGCCTCGCTGGGCTATTGCCTTTCCCTGGCTCGATCAGCCCCTCCGGCGGTTTGCGGCGGTGAAGATCGAGCGTCATGGTTGAAGATCGAACGTGCGATATTGCGCGTTCTTTCCTCCATAACTGTGTGTTAATCGATCTTCGTCGAACGTGCTGCGATCTTTCTTACAGGGCTTGGTGGCAAGCTGGCTGCTTCTCTTTGGTAGCAGAGCGCGTGATGGCACTATGATCTGCTCCGGTTATAGCTATGCGTTTGATCGGCTCCCGTCTGTAGTAAGCTCTCGGCATTTCTGTATTGCTGCTTGGAGATGTGCCTTGGTCACTGGAGATGTAGAGAAGCGTTTGTGGGCTGTAGCTGACCAACTATGGGCCAACACGGGGTTGAGGCCGGGGGAGTTCTCGGTGCCTGTCCTGGGGCTGATCTTCCTGCGATATGCCGAGAAGATGTACGCCGCAGCAGAAGAGAAGCTGGGGCCGATTGGCTCTGGTGGTCGCCGTAAGGTCAGCAAAGATGACTATCTGGCCGAGGGCGTGATCTTCCTGCCAGAGAAGGCTCGCTTCTCCTATCTGCAAACCCTCACCGAGGGGGATGTCATCGGGTTGGCGATCAACGAAGCCATGAAGGCCGTTGAGGAAGAGAACGTCGACCTCAAAGGCGCTCTGCCTCGCAACTACGTCCAGCTTGGCAACAAGGTGCTGCTGGAGCTGATCAAGCTGCTCGGGCCGGTTGATCTCAGCGGGGATGCTTTCGGTAAGGTCTACGAGTACTTCCTGGGCAACTTCGCGCTGAAGGAAGGTCAGAAAGGCGGGGTCTTCTACACCCCCGAGTCCATCGTAAAGCTGATCGTCGAGATCATCGAGCCGTTCCACGGGCGGATCTTCGATCCGGCTTGTGGTTCGGGCGGTATGTTCGCCCAGTCGGCTGACTTCGTTAAGCGCCACCACAAGACGGCGATGGAAGAAATCTCCATCTTCGGCACCGAGAAAGAGCAGGTCACGGTCAATCTGAACAAGATGAACCTGGCTGTGCATGGCCTGTCGGGTGATGTGCGTATCGCCAACACCTACTATGAAGACCCGCATGAGGCCGTAACTCGTGATGGTGGGCGCTTCGACTTTGTTATGGCCAATCCTCCCTTCAACGTATCGGGTGTCGATAAGGAGCGTCTTGAGGGCGACCTGCGGTTCCCGTTCGGCGTACCGAAGACCGACAACGCCAACTACCTCTGGATTCAGCTCTTTTACGCATCGCTGAACAAGAACGGCCGTGCTGGTTTCGTTATGGCGAACTCAGCAAGTGACGCCCGAGGCAGTGAGCAGGTGATCCGGCGGAGACTCATCGAGACCGGCGCTGTTGATGTAATCGTTTCGGTTGGCTCGAACTTCTTCTACACCGTTACTCTGCCTTGCACGCTGTGGTTCTTCGACCGGGCGAAAGAGCGCGATGTAGATCGAGCGGATAATGTGCTGTTTATTGATGCGCGCCATATCTATCGGCAGGTCGACAGGGCGCACCGTGATTGGTTGCCTGAGCAGATCGAATTCATCGCCAATATTGTGAGACTGTACCGGGGTGAGGCTATAGAACTAACCCATGGTAGTGCTGATCTGTTGAGCGAAAAAGGGCTTATTGAGGACTATGTTGACGTTCCCGGGCTTTGCAAAGTAGTCACCCGCCAGCAAATTGAGCAGCGGGGGTGGTCACTAAATCCCGGGCGTCATATTGATGCACTGGCCAGTGAACGTGAGGACGTTGTTTTCTCTGAGCGTCTGGGGGCGCTAACAGAAGAGCTGGAAGCTCTGGCATTGGAGTCCCAGCAACTAGAGCAGACAATAAGCGCTAACATCTCGAAGATAATGGAGGGCGTTTATGGAAAGGATTCCTGAAATGCTTCCGTTTCCCGATGTCGTGAATATGGTCAAAGTTACCAGGAAGATTAAAAAAACGGATTATCTTAGCTATAGTCCTGGAAGGATTGCAGTCATTGATCAGGGTGAAGGATTGGTAGGAGGGTATACTGATGATCATGCGTCATTAGTGCCGGCCAATGACCCGGTAATTGTTTTTGGGGATCACACATGCAGATTCAAGTATGTGGACTTTCCATTTGCTGCTGGCGCAGATGGTACGCAGATATTTAAAGCGAGAGATGGGTTCTTAACTAAGTATATTTACTATGCCTGCTTAGTCGCTGGGGTTGATCTGCATGGTTATCAGAGGCACTTCAAGCACCTTAAGGCTTCATTGCTTCCAGTGTTCGAGCTTGAAGTGCAGAGGAGCATTGCTCATGTGCTTTACACTTACGATGAATTGATCGAAAACAACACGCGCCGCATCGAGATTCTCGAAGAAATGGCGCGGCGGTTGTACGAGGAGTGGTTCGTTCAGTTCCGCTTTCCGGGGCATGAGCGGGTGGAGTTCGGAGAGGGTGAGTTTGGGTTGGCCCCCAAAAGCTGGTCTCCAGCGACTGTCAAGAACTTGGTTGTACGAGTGAAGGGCGGGAAGGCTTACAAGAGTGAAGAATTACAAGGTGACGGATCGATCATCGTGGTCGATCAGTCGCGTGCCGAATATCTCGGGTTTCACGATAATGAGCCCAGCTATCTTGCATCCCCTAAGACTCCAGCGATTATTTTTGGCGATCACACCTGCAAGATGCAAGTGATGGTCACACCATTTTCGGTCGGCCCAAATACTGTGGTGTTTGCAGGGCAGAAAGGACATTCGCCTTACTATATATATTCTCTGGTTCAAGGGCTTGTTTCGACTGCGGAGTACAAAAGGCATTGGTCGGATCTTACTGGTAAAATCGTCTTAGAGGCTCCCGCAGCGCTTTCTACGCGTTATGGTGAGATGGTGAGTCCAATGTTTGGAGAGATCGAGTTGTTGCGTAGGAAGAATCGTAACCTCCGAGCCCAGAGAGACCTGCTACTTCCAAAGCTAATCTCCGGTGAGATCGACGTATCCGAAATCCCCATGCCGACCTAAAAGGAGTTCAGGCGCATGAGTCCAGCCGCACCGCATTCGCACGACTATTCCGAGGACACGTTGGTCGAGCAGCCAGCCATTGCGCTGTTCGAGTCTCTCGGCTGGGAAACTGGGAACCTCTACGCTGAGTGGGCAGGTAGTTACTCCAGTGAAGGCCGACAGACCCAGCAGGATGTGGTGCTGGAGGGGCGTCTGCGGGCGGCACTCAGCAAGCTCAACCCTGACTTGCCCAGCGATGCCATCAATCTGGTGGTCGAGGAATTGACCCGAGATCGCTCCAAGCTGCTGCCGGTCAACGCCAATCAGGAGGTCTACCGGCTGCTAAAGGATGGGGTGCCCGTCTCGGTTACCGATGAGCATGGGCATAACACGCTCAAAGTGGCCAAGGTCATCGACTGGAGCAAGGTTGAGGAGAACGACTTCTTCCTCGCCTCCCAGTTCTGGGTGAAGGGGGACTACCACACGCGGCGCACTGACCTGCTGGGCTTCGTGAACGGTATCCCGCTGTTGTTCGTTGAACTGAAGGCGACGCACAAGACGCTCAAGGCTGCCTACGACAACAACCTCACGGACTACCGCACAGTCATCCCGCAACTCTTCATCTACAACGGCGCATTGATGCTGTCGAACGGATCCCAAACCGTGGTGGGAAGCACCTTCTCCCCGTGGGAGCATCTGTTCGAGTGGAAGCGGATCAACGATGAGGGTGAGAAGGGCGTTGTCTCACTGGAAACAGCGATCCGAGGCATCGGTGAGCCTTCCAGGCTGCTGGACATCGTTGAGAACTTCACCGTCTTCGAGGATGTGGCTGGTGGTGTGATCAAGAAGATCGCCAAGAATCACCAGTACCTGGGGGTCAATAAGGCCATCGCTGAAGTCTGGCGTACAAAGGATAGGCCCAAGGATCAGGCCGGGCGGCTTGGCGTCTTCTGGCACACCCAAGGGTCAGGCAAGTCTCTGTCGATGGTCTTCTTCGCTCAGAAGATCCTTCGCAAGATCCCAGGCAACTGGACGTTCGTGATCGTCACTGACCGCAACGAGCTGGACGAGCAAATCTACAAAACCTTCGCTGCCACAGGCGCGGTGGGTGAGGTCGAAGCCCATGCTACCAGTGGTGCTCATCTCAAGCAGTTGCTCAGTGAAGATCACCGCTACGTCTTCACGCTGATCCAGAAGTTCGGCACGAAGAAAGGCGAAGTCTACCCGCAGCTCTCGGATCGCCAGGACATCATCGTCATCACCGACGAAGCTCACCGTTCCCAGTACGATACCCTGGCTATGAACATGAGGACGGCACTCCCTAATGCCGCCTTCCTGGGCTTCACCGGGACGCCACTGATGGCTGGCGAGGAGAAGACCAAAGAGGTCTTTGGTGACTACATCTCCGTCTATGACTTCGGCCAGTCCATCTCGGACGGTGCCACGGTTCCGCTGTACTACGAGAACCGCATTCCCGAGATGCAGCTCATCAACGACAACCTCAACGAGGACATGGCTGCGCTACTCGAAGAGGCCGAGCTAGATGAGGAGCAGGAGCGCAAGGTCGAGCAGGTCTTCGCTCGTGAGTACCACCTGATCACCCGAGAGGATCGACTAGAGGCTATCGCCAAGGATCTGGTGAATCACTTCGTTGGTCGTGGTTACCAGGGCAAGGCCATGCTGGTGTGCATCGACAAGGCCACCGCCGTCCGCATGTACAACAAGGTTCAGGATCACTGGAAGACGTATCTGGCTGACCTGAAAGCTCAACTCGCACAGGCTCCCAAGGAGCAGCAGGAGGAGTTGCAGCACAAGATCCAGGTGATGACATCGACCGACATGGCGGTGGTCGTCTCCCAAGGTCAGAACGAGGTGAAGGAGCTAGCCGACAAAGGGCTGGACATTCTTCCGCACCGTAAGCGCATGAATGAGGAGAACCTGGGCGAGAAGTTCAAGGACTCCAAGGATCCGCTGCGGTTGGTCTTCGTGTGCGCCATGTGGATCACTGGCTTTGATGTGCCGTCTTGCTCGACCATCTACCTCGATAAGCCGATGAAGAACCACACCCTGATGCAGACCATCGCTCGGGCTAACCGGAAGTATCCGGGCAAGGAAGCGGGATTGATCGTCGACTATGTGGGGGTCTTCCGTAAGCTGCAGGAAGCCTTGGCGATCTACGGTGGGGCTTCTTCTGGTGAAGGCGGTGAGGGGGAGCCAATTAAGAACAAGGCCGAGCTGGTCGAGTACTTGAAGCACCTGCTTGCGAGGGGGATCTCGTTCCTGTCCGAGCATGGTGTGAATGCCCAGGCCATCAAGGATGCTCAAGGCTTCGAGAAGGTGGCCAAGCTGGATGATGCTGTTGAGCAACTCATTGCCAATGAGGAAACCAAGAACAGCTTCATGAGTCAGGCCCGGATTGTGTCTCGGGTCTATCGAGCGATTCTTCCCGATCCTGATGCCAATGAGCTTGCTCCTGATGCTGTGCTGATCTCCGTGATTGCCCAGAAGATCAAGGCACTGGCCCCTCCTGTCAACATCTCCGAGGTAATGCAGCAGGTTGAGGAATTGCTAGATCGCTCCATCGCTCCGGTGCCTTACATCATCAAGGAAGACGACGATCAACCACTGCATGACCTCAGCCAGGTCGACTTCGAGAAACTCAAGGAGAAGTTCAATCAGGGTCGCAAGCGTACCGAGGCCGAGAAGCTCAGGGCTTTGCTGAGCATGAAACTGGAAACCATGTTGACTGAGAACCCCACTCGCAAGGACTTCATGGAGAAGTTCCAGAAGCTGATCGACGCCTACAACTCTGGCAGTTTGAACATCGAGGTGTTCTTCAAGCAGTTGTTGGATATCACTGCTGATCTGCAGGTCGAGGATCAACGAGCTATCCGTGAGAACCTCTCGGAGGAAGAGCTGGCTCTGTTCGACATCCTGACCAAGCCAGTGCCTGAACTTGCATATAAGGAAAGGGCGCAGGTGAAGAAGGTCTGCAAGGAGCTTCTGAAGACACTGAAGGCCGAGAAGCTGGTGCTCGACTGGCGCAAGAAAGACAGAGCCAGAAGTGATGTGCGGCGTACTCTGGAGATTGTCTTCGACCGAGGCTTGCCTGAGAGCTACGACGAGGGGATCTACGCCGAGAAGTGCGAGCTGGCCTTCCACCACATCTTCACGAGCTACTACGGGGCTGGTGAGAGCGTGTACTCGGCCATGCGGTAACGAGGCGTTGGGGGAGCAAAAAATAATGCACCCCCAAGCACGCAACCTCGTCTATACGGCTGCCCCTTGTGGCACTCGCAGCACCCTGCAAGCCCGCTTCACTGCGGCCGTTGAGACCCCCCAGTGCTTGGCAGTATCTGCAATGCTGGCCCCGTTCTCTTTCCTCCAGATGGCCACGGCCTGATCATCGATTATCTTCGGAGCGCCCAGCTTCTTGCCCTGTGCCCTGGCTCGCTCAATCCCGGCCATCTGACGTGCCTTGATGTTGGCACGCTCCAGCTCAGCTACGGCAGCCAGCATGGTGAGCATGGCCTTGCCGACTGGGCTGGATAGGTCGAAGCCTTCGCGCATCGAGACCACAGTTACGCCCTTGGCTTTCAGGGCTTCCACTGTTTCCAGCACGTCGATGGTATCCCTGCCCAGGCGGTCGATGGCTGCCACGACAACCGTGTCTCCCTTCCTGGCGTAGCTATGGAGTGCCTTGAAGCCCTCGCGTTGCAGTGCCTTGGTGGCCCCGCTAGTGGCCTCGTCGGAGAACCACTCATGGATGTTGTAGCGCTGACTGATGGCGTGGCGCTGGGCTTCGTTGTTCTGTTCAGAAGTGCTGACGCGGACATAGGCAAGTACTGCAGTCATGAATGGATACTCCGGCCTCCAGATGGGTCGTAATCTTGGGTCAGAATGGTGCATGATGGATCCGTGATTTTCAACAGAAGCGATCCATGCGGAGGCCGCATTATCTCGTTGCTCTCTGGAGACGGTTTGCTTGGTTACGGGTTCACACCTTCTGATCCACTATGCTTGCAGGGGCTTTCGGTATAGTTCGGGAGTCATTTACGAAGATGGAAAGGGATCTCATGCGTCGAGAGTTGCTGTTATCAGCCGAGTCCTTGCTGAACTTGATGATCGGCCATGCGACGGGATCCCCCGGAGAGGATGCCGATTACATACAGTTGCGAAAGCAGCTTCTTGACGCTCCTGCAGCGGGGCATTTGGTTCCTCGAACTGTGCAGACATGCCGTTCGCTCGGGCAGTTTTGGGGCGTGATTAAGCAGAAGTTCGGCACCTACCAAGAACGCAGGGACTTTCTGTACTCGGAGTTTCAGCCCCTTCTGGATCATCTTGAGTCGGCCTCGTCTTCTCCGGCTGACGAACTCATTAGCGGCTCAGTCGGGAAGTTGGATGGAGCTTATGTCCATGCGGCCTGGGCGAAGGCCCTGGAGCGCAGGAATAGCGATCCCGAGGGAGCCATTACGATGGCGAGAAGTCTGCTTGAGGCTGTCTGCAAGTTGATTCTTGATGGAGCTGGAGTCGGCTATGGCGATGCTCCCGATATCAACAAACTCTATGGCATGGCTGCCGAGCAACTGAACCTCTCGCCAAGCCAACACGCCGATAAAGACTTCAAGCGCATTCTTGGTGGATGCACGTCAGTGGTCGAGGGGTTAGGTGGTCTCAGAAACAGACTCGGTGACTCTCACGGAAAGGGGGCCACCTGGGTCAAACCAGCTCCTCGCCATGCTGAGTTAGCTGTCAACCTCGCTGGCGCTATGGCTACCTTCCTGATTGCAACTTGGGAGTTCAGGCAGGGTTAGCAAGGCTGCGCCGCGACCTCTAAGGAGGCCACCATTCTGGTAGCGGCCCCGGTTGCTTTGACGCTGTGCCAGGTGGGGTGCCCCTTTTTCTGCCGGTCGCCCTAGGGGTACAGGGGGAATGTCGCGCTGCTGCGTCGTTTTATGCCGCCTCGCATTTTTCGTAAAAAATAACGGCTGGGGTGCGACCAAGTGATCCAAAAGGGATCCAGAAGTGATCCGAAACGGTGATCCAAAGCGCTCCCAAAGGCTCACGCCAGCGCTATAGAATGTGATTTCCGATTGATAGTCGTGCGACGAGCAGAAAGCGCTAGAAGTCAGGAGTGGCGGGGTCTCCAAGCCCCCCGCAACGATTACCCGTGAACCTGGTCAGATCCGGAAGGAAGCAGCCACAGCGGGAACATTGTGTGCCGGGGTGTGGCTGGCAGGGCCGCCTCCATTTCAGGCCCGCCATTTTCCGCACGCCGCCGCCGCTCTTATCGGTAGCGCTGCAGTATCTCCTCGATCTCTCCGCTGCGCTTCATTTCCTCGAACGTCTTCAGTATCGCTTCCACCGGAACCTCTGCGGAGTCCCGCACCATGCAGCTCACCGCCGTCTCTTCGAGCTGCGCGGCTTCCTGGAGTGGCGGCTGCCCCGGCGCCTGGCGGTTGCTCCAGTGCAGCGACAGTTGATGGCTGACCGCGTAGCGGTAGCGGCCGGCGCGCAGCTTTTCCAGCACCAGATCCTGGGTGCGCGCATCGTCGCGGCGCAGTCGGCCGATGTCGAACAGCGCTTGCAAGCGGGGATAGCTGTAGCCAAGGACGGTACCGATACGCTGGGCCGGCAGCGCCTCGGGAATCGGCGCGAAGCCTTCGCGGGCGACCAGGATGTCGCGTTGCACCAGCAGCGCGACGCTCCAGCGATAGCCGGGGAAGTCGTGGCTGAGCCAGGCGGGGCTGATGTAGCAGCGGACATCGATTTCGCCAGCGTTCATCGCCTGCTCGATGCGCCCGCGCGGGTAGGGGTGGTAGAGCGCCTTGCGGCCGACCTGCCGGGCAAGGGAGCGGGTGATGTCGTAGACGATGCCGTCGATCGGCTGGCCCCGTTGCAGGCGGACCAACGGCATGCTCCAGCTTTCCATCACCGAGAAGCGCAATGGCGTCGCGTCGGTCTCCGCGGCCGTCGCTGGCAGGGCCGCGAGCAACTGCAGCAGGAGCAGCGCAGGTGCGCCGAAATGAGGCATGAACGATGTCAGGGAAGGTAGAGTCATTGCCACCGACGAGGGCTGCTGAAGGGCCAGGGGAATTCTTAGCACGCAGTTTGCCAAGTCGGCGAGCGCAGAAGGGGTAAATTGCGCTAGCATTGGCCGACTTGTGCTTCCCTTCTGCGACGGTTTTCGATGAGTTATCAAGTTCTTGCGCGTAAATGGCGTCCCCGTTCCTTCCGTGAAATGGTCGGCCAGACCCATGTGCTCAAGGCTCTGATCAACGCCCTGGACAACCAGCGGCTGCACCATGCCTACCTGTTCACCGGTACCCGCGGGGTCGGCAAGACCACCATCGCGCGGATCCTGGCCAAGTGCCTGAACTGCGAGACCGGGGTCAGCTCCACGCCGTGCGGCGAATGCTCGGTCTGTCGCGAAATCGACGAAGGCCGCTTCGTCGACCTGATCGAAGTGGACGCCGCGAGCCGGACCAAGGTCGAGGATACCCGCGAGCTGCTCGACAACGTGCAGTACTCGCCGACCCGCGGACGCTACAAGGTCTACCTGATCGACGAAGTGCATATGCTCTCGTCGCACAGTTTCAATGCGCTGCTCAAGACCCTCGAGGAGCCGCCGCCGCACGTCAAGTTCCTGCTGGCCACCACCGACCCGCAGAAGTTGCCGGTGACCATCCTCTCGCGCTGTCTGCAGTTCTCCCTGAAGAACATGCCGCCGGAGCGGGTGGTCGAGCACCTGACCCACGTGCTCGGAGCCGAGAACGTGCCCTTCGAGGATGACGCCCTGTGGTTGCTCGGGCGCGCCGCCGACGGCTCGATGCGTGACGCCATGAGCCTGACCGACCAGGCCATCGCCTTCGGCGAGGGCAAGGTGCTGGCCGCAGACGTGCGGGCGATGCTCGGTACCCTCGATCACGGCCAGGTCTATGGCGTGCTCCAGGCCTTGCTGGAGGGCGATGCGCGCGCCCTGCTCGAAGCGGTGCGCCACCTGGCCGAGCAGGGGCCGGACTGGGGCGGCGTGCTTGCCGAAATACTCAACGTGCTGCACCGCGTCGCGATCGCCCAGGCCCTGCCGGAAGCGATCGACAATGGCCAGGGCGACCGCGAGCGGGTGCTGGCCCTGGCCCAGGCGTTGCCGGCGGAAGACGTACAGTTCTATTACCAGATGGGCCTGATCGGCCGCCGCGACCTGCCGCTGGCGCCCGATCCGCGTAGCGGCTTCGAGATGGTGTTGCTGCGGATGCTCGCGTTCCGCCCGGCGGACGCCGACGGCGCGCCGAGGACGCCGCTAAAGGACCTGGGGATCAGCAAGGCCACGACTGATCCCGCCAACTCCCCCGTGGCCGGCGCGGCCTCGCCTGCGCCGGTCGCTACCGTTGCTCCCGCGCCTGTCGTGGCTGCGCCCGTCGAAGCCCCGGCTGCCCCGCCGGCAGCGCCATCCGCGCCGCCGGCGGCGGTCGAGGCGCGCGTCACGGAAGCGGTTGTCGAAGAGCCCGCCGCCGCGGCA
>OJZQ01000091.1_pt1 | contig 42476 bp, 29 predicted proteins | sample 1610471 | NCBI WGS metagenome assembly OJZQ01 (sample SAMN04436655, study PRJEB24849) | human gut metagenome | biome: human gut; feature: NICU; material: stool | host: Homo sapiens | place: USA: Saint Louis, MO | collected 2010-05-13 | reverse complement strand
CGCGCAATTGCTGGAAGACGTTCATGAATTCGCGGTTGCGCTTGATCTTGCCGTCGTCCAGCTCGAAGGAATGCAGGAAGTGGTTCTCGTAGTAGCCCTCGGGATAGCCGGGGAAGAGGATCTTGCCGTGGCCGTCGCACTCGACCCAGAAGTGGTTGGGATCGTCGGTCTCGAAGACCTTGATGTTGTACCACTCCCAATCCGGGAAGCATTTCAGCGACCACACCGCGTGCTCGGCCAGCTTGTCCTTGCCACGAATGACGATGGGCGAGCCGGTATCGGTGGTCCATAAACCGCCACAGCCGTCCTCGACGAAAAGTTCATGGCGGCGCAGGCGATCCTGGCCTTTGGTGTTCATATACTTGACCACCGTCTCGCGATTCTTCCTGCGCAACTCCACGGCGTCTTCGAAACCTTGGGGAATGGCATTATCGAGCATCGTCATATCTCCTCTTGAATTGGAATAAACATTAATCAGGTGGGAATACCGTCACGTTTTATTTGTGGAACGGCTATTCCCAATGCACGCAATTTCTGCATCGGGTTCATGAACTCGCGATTGCGTTTTATCCGGCCGTTCTCGAGTTCGAAGGAATGGATGTAGTGGTTCTCGCAATAGCCCTGCGGATACCCCGGGACCAGCGCCTTGCCGCGCCCGTCGCACTCGACCCAGAAGTGGTTCGGATCCTCGGTCTCGAAGATCCGCACGTTGTGCCACTCCCAGTCGGGGAAGCAGCGCTCGAGCCACTCGGCGAGCCGCCTGAGGCTCTCATGGCCCCGGAAAACCAGGGGTTCGCCGCTTTCCGTGGTCCAGTTGCCGGCGCAGCCGTCCTCGACGAACAGGCTGTGCCGCTGTAACCGTTCGGCCCCCTTCATGCGCATGTAGTGCTCGACCGTGGCACGGTTGCGCCGACGCAATTCCAGGTTGTCGGTAAACCCTTTCAACCGTTGGTACTCTCGCATGGTGCGAATCTCCGCCAGTTCGAATCGACTGGCATTCATACCGGAAAGAAGACATCGGGATGACAGGCCGGAGAAATTGCCGTGAAGCTTTTTCCGGGCAAAAGTTGCCCGCTTCGGAGCGTCTCCAAAGTTTCAACTAATGCCGAATTGCCATGACCGAATGTTTCGCCTGAAACCCAGTTGTAACCAGATTTGACAGGGGACAAACTTATAAACGCTTTTTTGCAATAGCCATAACCCCTTAAAAATTACAGGTGTGGGGCAACGATTCCGTTCTATTCTTTGGCCGGTTTGCCAAGCGCCCGGAAAGTTGCACTAGCGTGCCGGACAACAGGAGGACGGGCGCAATGGCGAAGGGGGCAGCGGGGAAACGCTGCCGGTGGGAAGGCTGCGCTCAGGCGACCGGCGCAAACGCTATCCGGCCATTCGGTGAATGGCCGGACGCTTGCGCGGCGGCCTCGCTAGGCGACGAGGCGTCGATTCAGTTGAGCAGGCCGATGGCGTAAGCCTTCATGGTGGCCTCCGCCTTGTTGCTGGAGTTGAGCTTGCGCATCGCATTGACGATATGGAACTTCACCGTGCGCTGGTCGATCGACAGGATCAGGCCGATCTCGCCGTAGGTCTTGCCCACCGCGGTCCACTTGAGCATCTCGGTTTCCCTGGCGGTCAGGCGCACATTGCTTTCCGGGACGATGCGCGGCGCCAGCAGGTCGCCGAAGGTAGCCTGCAGCATGCTGGTGATCCAGAGCAGGAAGGATTCCTTCTCCAGGATTTCCGTGGCGGCGATGCTCTCGCTGGAACGCACCAGGGACAGCATGCTGATCAGCCCGTACTTACCGCGGACCGGGATCGACCAGCCGTGACGGATGCCGTGATGCAGCGCTTCCTCCCAGAAGAAACGGTTCTCCTGGAAGTCTTCGCCATTCCAGATCAGCGGGGTGTATTCCAGGAGACCATGGCGCACGATCGGGTCGATGGATGTGTAGTCTTCGGAGATATATCTGCTTTTCCATTCCCCTGGGTAATTGGACAGGAAATGATATTTAGGCGCGGTCAGCGGGAAAGGCGCCCGCGCACCGAATGAAAAGAATTCGAATCCATAATTACCGCATATCTCGAGAACCAGGGAGAAGAACTCTTCCTCGGTTGTTATTCTTGACAAAATCTCGAGATATCCCTCTCTCTCATCATGCATGCCAGCTTCACCAGTCAACAATCGATCCCGGCAGGATTCGGTTCTTCAGCGTTTTTATTCTTTTTTGTTTCCGTCTTATCCACTCATGACAATTCCCTTTATCAAGCCGGACCTGGAAGTACATATCGCCACCGTCCCTGTGCGGGTGTTCCGGACGAGGTCGAGCCCATTCGCCGCCCGCCGGGCGACGACGAAACGAGGCTGAAGAGAACTTCTCGATGAGCACGGACACGAGGCGCCGCGCAGGAACTGCGCTGGGCTGGAGGGGACGGCGCCCCGGATCTTTGCGGAAACCGTAGAACGGCTCTCCGATGGGCCTCACGGCGGTCTTTCTCATTGTTCTTCTCGCACGCTCCATCGTCGTCGGGAGAGCCTCCCGACAACAAACCTTGGCCCATGGCGGGCCTCGTCGACGAGGCTCCCCGGGGACCAGAAATGGCAACTACATACTTCCCCCCCTATCTCTCCGCAGATACCTGCCCGGAAGGGCAGGTTGTCCCTGCCGGGCTGTGACAATTTAATTCGACCAGGCATTTCATTGTCCGTGCCGATTTTCACGAAGCGCATTCTGAGGCAATTAAAAAGAGCGCTCCATTCGACCATGGACAAGCTATCCACGCCTGACCGAGATCGCCTTCCGAATATAGCGAAGCGATAACCGCAGCCTGCCGAGAAGTGCTTCAGACAATAAACAGGACGCTGGCCTTTCGTATCGATGAAAGTTCCGCATGGCGTCCGCCCCTAAGGAAGAGGAGATAAATATGATTTATTACTTGATCGGAGTGGCGCTATTCATCTTCATGCTGGAACAGTTGGTTCCCGGCTGGAAATTGCCCAAGGTGAGCACCTGGGTGGCCCGGGTGATCTTCCTCAACATCGTCCAGGTGTCGATCGCCCTGCTCGCCGGCATCACCTGGAACAAATGGATGATGGGGCACAGCCTGCTGCACACCTCGGATGCCCTGCCACCACTGCTGGCCGGCTTCGCCGCCTACTTCGTCAACACCTTCGTCACCTACTGGTGGCATCGCGCGCGCCACGCCAACGACACGCTCTGGCGGCTGTTCCACCAGTTGCACCACGCGCCGCAACGCATCGAGGTATTCACCTCCTTCTACAAGCATCCGACCGAGATGGTCTTCAACTCGCTGCTGGGCAGCTTCGTCGCCTACGTGGTGATGGGCATCAGCATCGAGGCCGGCGCCTACTACATCATGTTCGCCGCGCTCGGCGAGATGTTCTACCACTCGAACCTGCGCACCCCGCACGTCCTCGGCTACCTGTTCCAGCGCCCGGAGATGCACCGCATCCACCACCAGCGCGACCGCCACGAGTGCAACTACAGCGACTTCCCGATCTGGGACATGTTGTTCGGCACCTACGAGAACCCCCGCCGCATCGACGAGCCGCAGGGCTTCGCCGGCGACAAGGAGCAGCAGTTCGTCGACATGCTGCTGTTCCGCGACGTGCACAGCCTCCCCGGAAAAACCCAGCCCGCTCCCGTCCTGGTCAAGCCCGACGTCAGGTGAACGCCATGATTCCAGACATCGATTCCCGTCTCAGCCGGAACATATTGAAATCCATCTCGTATGGCCTCCCCCTCGCCGAAGTGGTCCCCGACCATACCTATGCGCAACTGGAAACGCGCCTCGGCGAACTGAAACGCAGGTATCTGGAGCTGCGCATCTCCCACGGCGCGCGCGAGCTGCCGTTCAGCAACTACCTGTTCTACCTGATCCTCCAGTCGCGCCACCAGGAATTCGACTTCAAGCTGCGTCAGGGCAACTCGGTGGTCACCAACATCCACCGATTCAAGAGCAAGGGACGCATCCCGTCCCTGACCACCCTGCTCCTGGCCGATGCGGTCAACGCCAAGAGCGAGCTGGAGCTCAAGCATCCGGACATCCCGCAGCTCGACCGCCACGCTCGCGACATCGAGCGCTGGCTGGCCGCCGGCAACGTCATGCCGCCCAGCGAGCGGGCCCTGCGCGGCCTGGTTGAGGCGCTGGAGCGCGCCGCTGGCGAAGGCCGTCCGTTGCACCTGGTGAGCGCGGTATGCCCGGACTACTCGCACTCCAGCGATGCCGAGGGCAAGCCGCGCTACACCTTCGAGCGAGTCGGCGACCAGCCCGGCCTGGCCGGCGCCAAGCTGGTCAGCGCCGGCCAGGCGGTGGCGGAGCTGGCCAGGGCGCGCCAGGTGGAAATCCGCCACGCGATCCTCGGCGGCGAGTTCGAGTACCTATCGTTCAACCGCAACCCCGCCACCGGCGAGACCCGCGAGGGTTTCCTCGGCAAGGTCGAGCGCCAGCTCGAGCGGATCGCCGGGGCCCTGCCCTGCCCGGCCGCGACCTGCTCGTTCTTCGAGATGTGCGGCGGCGAGGACGGCTGGCACCGGGCCCACGGCGAGATCGTCCAGCGCCTGGAACAGGGCGACTACGGCCAGACCGGGCTGGACTACCCGGCCCTGGAATCGATCTTCCTGTCGCGCCTGCCGCTCTACGAGAAATGGTTCGCCAGCCAGTCGCGCGAGCAGATCTGGGCCAGCTTCGTCTCCCAGGCCGCCGAGTACGCATTGATGGGAAAACTCTTCGGCGAGCGCTTCGACAACTTCGTCGTGCTGGCCGTCGATCACTACCGGATGGAGCCGTTCTACTCGTTCTTCGCGACCGTCCCGACGCTCTACATCCGAACCGACTACCTGTAACGAGGGAGCGCCTGCGCCATGCAAGATGAACTGTTCAAGACCCGATACTCCAAGTACGGATACGGCATCGACGTGCGCCGTACCTACAAGGACCTGCCCTGCCAGCCGTTCTGGACCTGGGTCACCGGCAAGTCGCTGAACGACCGCCCGCCGCGACGGCCGAAAGACACCCTGCTCAAGCCCTGGCAGCTCTACCTGCACATCAGTTGGGGCTACGCGGTGTTCTTCCTCGCGGTGATCTACGGCCAGCAACTGCTCGCCTCGCAGCAGCCACTGTGGCTGAAGTGCCTGTTGGGCGCGCTGATCATGTGCCTGGTGGTCAACCGCCAGCGTGGCTTCCTCCATACCTTCCACTACACCACCCATGGCGCCAGCCTGGAGAACAAGGCGCTGGCCCGCTTCACCTGCAAGTGGATCCTGTCGATCCCGATCCTGCACACCCCGCGCGACGAGTACGTGAAGCTGCACGTGAACGAACACCACAGCGTGCGCACCTTCAATACCGAGCACGACGTCGACCTGGTCTTCATGAAACAGCACGGCTTCTACAAGGGCATGTCCGAGAGCGCCTTCTGGACCCGCCTGGTGCTCGCGCCCTTCCATCCGGCGCGGATCCTCGAGCACCTGAAGTTCCGTTTCGACGTCAGCTTCGTCTCCGCCCCGCGCCACGAGCGCGTCAGCCGGGCGCTCTACTGGGCTGCGCTGCTCGGCCTGGTGTACGCCAGCGGCTACCTGGAGGCGTTCGCGCTGTTCTACCTGTTCCCGATCTTCATCCTCACCCAGTACTCGTCGTGGATCCAGCACGTCTCCGAGCACCTCTGGTTCGCCCGCAACGAGCACGGCCTGCCGCGCTTCCTGCACTACGGCTCGCTGAGCTGGGGACGCTTCCTCGGCCGCCCCTACCCGGCCGACAAGCAGGGCCTGGCCTTCGCCCTGGCGTTCGTTCGCTGGAGCCTGGGCGTGCTGCTGATCGACATCCCGCTGCGGGTGTTCTCCTTCATGCAGGACCTGCCCAGCCACGACTTCCACCATCGCAAGCCGGGAGTGAACTTCTGGCGCATCGCGCCGGAGCGCGCGGCCAACGAGGCGCGCCCCTCGAAGTTCGGCCCGATGACCGAGACCTGGGGCATGTGGGAGAACTTCCTGATCCTGCGCGACCACCTCTGCCGCGGCCAGTCGGACCCGTTCGGAATCGTCGACTGGTACCGCGAGAACCATGCCCGGCTCGCTCCGGAGACCGATGCCGCCAACCAGCCCCACACCAACCAACCCGCATCCCAGGCTACCGCCTGATCACACAGGAAACCCCATGAATACTCAGATTGCCCAGATCACCCAGAGCCTGGCAGCCAACGGCTGCGCCTATATCACCCCCAGCGACGCGCTCTACGACGAGCAGGACTGGGAACTGATGAACCAGGTCCTGGCCAACTCGACCCTGCCGTGGGAGAAGATCCTGATCGGCGACGCCGACGAGGAGAACGACCTCTACGTGGCCCGTTTCATGACCGACCGCGACCGTCCCACGGTGGTCAACCATGCGCTGTCGGAGCTGATCATCCCGCGCGTCTGCAACGACAACGTGATGAGCCTGTTCCGCAAGCTGATGGGCGACGACGCCTTCTACGTCCGGCGCATGCAGGTGAACCGGATGAAGGCCGGCTCGTTCATCGGCCGGCACCTGGATACCGACAGCAACCCGGACTACCAGTACTCCATCGTCCTGCAGCTCGGCACCTACTTCTCCGGCGGCCAGTTCGTGGTCTACGACCGCGACGGCAACCTGCGCAACGACATCAAGCCGGAGCCGCGCTCGGTGATCATCAGCGACTGCAGCTATCCCCACGAGGTCCAGCAGGTGACCGCCGGCGAGCGCGTCTCGCTGGTGTTCTTCGTCAGTCGCCATGCGGACCGGAACCGGCGGGTCTATTGACCCGTCGGCGTGGAGACTCGAAGCGATGTCGAAGAACGCACGTTACGCCTGGCGCCTGTCCCTCGGCGGCCTGCTGCTGGGGCTACTGGCCTGCGCGGTCTACCTGCTGGCCGTCCCGCTGGGCTTCAAGTACGGCGAGATCCAGGTCGGCCATGGCCTGGAACACGAGGGGCGGATCGCCTGGGACGCCGCCGGCGTCCCGCATATCCGCGCGCAGAGCCTGGAGGACGGCTATTTCCTGCTCGGCTACAGCCACGCCAGGGATCGCCTGTGGCAGATGGAGTTCGCCCGCCGCTATGCCGGCGGGACGCTCTCCGAAGTGTTCGGCGTCAAGACCCTGCCGATGGACAGGTTCGCCCGCACCCTGGGCTTCCGACGCACCGCCGAGGGCATCTACGCCAACCTGGACGCGCCCACGCGCGTCCTGCTGCAACGCTACAGCGACGGGATCAACGCCTATCTGGAGCTGGCCCCGGCGGCGCTGCCGCTGGAATTCAGCCTGGTGCGCCACGAACGGCCGGGGCCCTGGGGGCCGGTGGACAGCCTGTCCCTGCACCTGCTCTATTCCTGGACCCTGAGCGCCAACCTGGGCATGCAGTTGCAGCGCCTGGCGCTGGCCGAGCACCTGGACCTGGCGCGGATCAACGAGGTGTTCGCCCCCTATCCGGGCGAGCGGCCGCCGGCCACCCGCGACTACGCCAGCCTGTACCGCTCCCTGCGCGGCACGCCGGACGCCGGCAAGCTGCTGGGGCAACTGCCCGGTTCCAACGTCGAGGGCATCGGTTCGAACAACTGGGTGGTCTCCGCCAACCGCAGCGCCACCGGCAAGCCGCTGCTGGCCAACGATCCGCACCTGCGCCTGACCAACCCGGCGGCCTTCTACCTGGCCAGCCTGAAGATCCCCGGCCTGAGCCTCACCGGCGCCAACTTCGCCGGCGCCCCGCTGTTCGTCATCGGCCATAACCAGCGCATCGCCTGGGGCTACACCAATACCGGCTCGCACGTCCAGGACGCCTACCTGGAGCGCGTCGATCCCCAGGACCCGCGGCGCTACCTGACCCCGGACGGCTACCGGCCCTTCGAGACGCGCTTGGAACGCATCGCCGTGCGCGACGGCGAGACGGTCTCGCTGGAGGTCCGCAGCACCCGCCACGGCCCGGTGATCAGCGACATCTACGAACCGGCGCGGCTGCCGCAGGCGCAGCGCGACCGGCTGGTGATCGCCCTCGCCTGGACCGGCCTCGACCGTCACGACAAGACCTTCCCGAGCCTGCTGGCGATCAACCGGGCCGAAGGCTGGGAACAGTTCCTCGACGCCGCCGCCGACTTCGGCGTACCGCCGCAGAACATGGTCTATGCCGACGTCGAGGGCAACATCGGCTACGTCTCCGCCGGTCGCGTACCGCTCCGCGGCGCCGACGACGACCTCCATGGCCTGGCCCCCTCGCCCGGCTGGGAGAGCCGCTACGACTGGGTCGGCTACGTTCCGGAAAGCGCCAAGCCACGCAGCCTCAACCCCCGCGAAGGGTTCATCGCCACGGCGAACCAGCGCATCGTGCCGCCCGACAATGCCTTCGACTTCGGCCACGACTGGGTCCTGCCCTACCGCTACGAACGCATCCGCGAGTGGCTCGGCGGCCCCGGCCAGCGCACCCTGGAAGACAGCTTGGAGTTGCAGAACGACGAGTTCTCCAGCGTGATGGCGAGCCTGTTGCCGAAGATGCTGGAGCAGGTCAGCGACCCCGAACTGCGCGCCAGCGAGGCCTTCGCCCTGCTCCAGGGCTGGAACCACCAGGCCGCCGCCGACCTGGCCGCGCCACTGATCGCCGGCTACTGGGTACGCGCCTTCACCCGCGAGCTGCTGCAACCGAGGATCGGCACGCAGTTGCTGGCCAGCGGCTGGAACCAGCGCAACTACGACGGATTCCTCCGGCTGATCCTCGACGGCCAGGCCGACCTGCGCTTCTGGTGCGGCCAGGAACAAGGCTGCGACCTCAAGCTGAACCAGTCGCTGCGCCGCGCCCTCGACGAACTGCGAGCCGCCCACGGAAGCGCGCCGAGCGGCTGGAAGTGGGGCGAGGCGCACGCCGCCCTCGCCGAGCACGTGCCCTTCCACAAGACCCCGTTGCGCGCGCTGTTCGACCTGAAGAACAACAAGGGCGGCGACAACTTCAGCGTCAACGTCGGGCGCTTCGACTACAGCGACCCGGCCAACCCGTTCAACACACGGATCGCCGCGACCCTGCGGATGGTCATCGACCTGGCGGACTTCGACAACTCGCGCTACGCGCTGTCCACCCGCAATTCCGGCCTGCCGTTCGACGGCGCCACCGATCTCAACGAACTCTGGGCCCGCGGCGCGTACATCCGTATCGCCGACGACGCCCCCGACGCGACGGACCGCCAGTTGGTCCTGCGCCCTTCAGCCCCTTCCTCCGGCGAGCCACGACCATGACCAGCGATCCGCAGAAAAACGCCTTCGACCTCGACTACTCCAGCCGCGAACGGCAGTTCCCCGAGGGCTTCAAGCGCAAGATAGTCGCCGACCTGCAAGAGGGAATGCCGCAGTTCGACGTGCTGCAATACTTCGGCAACCAGCCGGATATCTTCGAGACCTACGACCACCTGGTGCTAGCGACCGACCCGGAGGGCGAACGGATCATCGGCATCCTGGGCGCGAAGGACTTCGTCCGCGGCTCGACACGCTTCCTCTACCTGTGGACGGCGATGGTGGTCGACCGCTACCACCGCACCAGCCTGTTCAAGCGGATCAACCAGTTCTTCCTGCGCCAGGTCAGCGAGCGCAACGGCGGGCTGCCGCCGCTGATCGTGGCGAAGACCTACAACCCGGTGGTCTACAACATGTTCCGCGCCCTCAGCGCGCGGATTCCGGGAGCGACGCTGTACCCGGACCTGGAAGCGCCGCGCCAGAACCCGGACATGGTCGACCTGGCCCTCGACGTGGTCGGCACGCTGTCCGCCAACCTGCGCCTGGATGCGGAAACCGGCCTGATACCCGGCGGGCAACGCAGCGTCGCCCCGGATTTCTTCCCGCGCATGGCGATGTCCAGCCACGCCAGGACCAACGACCACTTCGTCGCCCACGTCGGCAGCAGCGACCAGATCCTCTGCATGGTCCGCCTCGCGCCCGGTGCCGAACCCTACGTGCAGCAGAGGATCATCCGGTGAGCGGACTCGCGCAGCGCTCCGACGACCCGTGGCTGGCGGCGCTGCCGGCCGCGGTGCTCTACGGCGCCTGGGCGGCCTATGCCAACCAGGACGGCGGCCTGGCCGGGATGGGCGTCGCCGCCCTGCTCCAGGGCGCCGCGAGTCTCCTGGCGACGCGCTTCGGCCTGTACCTGTTGCAATGTCTCGGCCGCCGCCACGGCCTTGCGCAACGCCAGGCGCCCCTGCTGGTGGTGCTCCTGCTGACCGCACCGATGGCCGCGCTGCACTGGCTCTCGGGCACGCCGCATCCATTGACGAGCGTGGCGCCATCGTTCGTCATCGGCTGGCTCTACTTCACCCTCTGGGCGCGCCGCCGCCCGGGTCGCCGGCAAGTCAGCGGCGCCTAGCCGGCGCCCCCGCTCGAGCCGTTCCCCGTCGGCGGGATCGGCCCGTATACTCGGAGCCTTCCTATCCGCCCAAGGACGCGCCATCGCCATGCTGGAGATTCTCGGAAAGGCCTCTTCGATCAACGTGCGCAAGGTGCTCTGGACCTGCGCCGAACTGGACCTGCCCTACCGCCGCGAAGACTGGGGCAGCGGCTTCCGCGACACCCACGCGGCGGAATTCCTCGCCCTCAACCCGAACGCCATGGTGCCGGTGCTGCGCGACGGCGAACTGGTGCTCTGGGAATCCAACAGCATCATCCGCTACCTGGCCAACCGCTATGCCGGCGAACGCCTCTATCCGCAGCAGGCGGCACCGCGCGCGCGGGTCGACCAGTGGCTGGACTGGCAGGCCTCCGACCTCAACCGCTCGTGGAGCTATGCCTTCATGAGCCTGGTCCGGCAGTCGCCGGCGCACCGCGACGCGGCCCAGGTGGAGGCTTCGCTGCGCGGTTGGACGGGCTTCATGGAAACCCTCGAGGGACAACTGCTACGCACCGGCGCCTATGTCGCCGGCGAGACCTTCAGCCTGGCCGACATCGCCATCGGCCTGTCGGTCAACCGCTGGTACGAGACGCCGTTCGAGCATCCGTCGCTGCCAGCGGTGCGCGCCTATTACGAGCGCCTCGGCGCCCGTCCCGGCTTCCTCGCCCACGGCCGCAACGGCGTACCCTGAGCGAGGCGCGCGATCACTGGCCGAGTGCCTTGTTCAGGCGCTGCGCCAGGGCGGTGGTGTTGGCGCCGGCGGTATCCAGCAGCAGGTAGTCGTAGTCGGACTTGGCCACCGGGGCGATGCGATATTGCAGGACGCCCTCGACCACCTGCTGGCCGGCCGGCACGCTGAGGGTGCCGACACAGGACAGCACGCCGCTGTCGGGATCCTTCTCGAGGATCGCCACGTCGCGCAGCGCGCTGTCCTTGAACTCCGGCGAGCGCTCGGTGATCGCGCCCTGGAGGAAGATCCGCATCAGTTGGTCCTTCACGTCCGGCGAGGCACAGGCCTCGGCCTCCTTCTTCGCGCAGGCGCTCAACAGCAGCGCGGCGCCCAATACAGCGAGCACGGGTAGCTTCATCATCCCCTCGGGGGTCGGTTGGTGATGCGCAGTTGGACTGCGCCGCCGGCGAATGATTCCCAGGCCCCGCGCGGCGCCTGCCGCAGCCAGCACTGGCCAGCCGGCGCGTCTGCCAGTAGTCTGTCCGCCGCGCTGGCGACGCCGGCCCCACGCCAACTGGAGCAAGACATGTACCGAGACACCGTGACCCTCACCGTCAGCGCCGAGCAACGCGGCCGCGAAAGCGAGGCCGTGGACAACCCGAACGTCGCCATCGGCCTGGAAAGCGTCGAGCCGGGCGTGCTCAAGCTGCACTTCGAAGGCCAGCTGGACGCCCCGGAGAACGCTACCCACATCTGCTTCAGCCTGACCATCGGCCTCACCTACTACGGCCCGATCCTCGACGGCGCGGCCAGCGAGAACGGCGGCTGGATGACCTTCGAAAGCGACATGCTCGACCCGGCGCAACTGGCCTGAACCCGCGACGCGGTTGACAGCGCGCCGCGCAGCCCGTAGAAATTGCCCGTCCCCCTTTTTCCGGTATTCCACGGCATGTCCCTGTCCTTCGACTTCGAGCGTTTTCCGCTTGGCCCCGGCGCCAAGGCTCGGGGCCGTGCCGTTGCCGCGAAGAAATCGAAGAAACAGTCGCTCATTTGACCGGGGCGTGCTGTCCCGTCAGGTGAGCTGACAGGACACGCAGGCGCTCCCGCCTCCCGCCGAACCCCTTCCGCCCTCCTGACGCCGACAAGACGGTCAGCCACCAGGAGAGAGTCATGTCATCGTTCCAAGGTATCTGGGTCCCGCTGGTCACGCCGTTCCGCCATGGCGAGATCGACTTCGCCGCGCTGCCGCGCCTGCTCGACCACCTGCTGAATGCCGGTGTCGCCGGGGTCGTGGTCTGCGGTACCACCGGCGAAGCCGCGGCGCTCGAACACGGCGAACAGCTGCAATTGCTCGACGCCGTGCTCGAACGGGTGGCGCCGGAGCGCGTGGCGATGGGGCTGGCCGGCAACAACCAGGCGCAACTGCTGGCCTTCCAGCGCGAAGTGCTAGAGCGTCCGCTCGCCGGCCTGCTGGTGCCGGCGCCCTACTACATCCGCCCCTCCCAGGAGGCGCTGGTGCGCTTCTTCCATGGGGTCGCCGACGCGTCCAGCGTGCCGCTGATCGTCTACGACATTCCCTATCGCACCGGTGTGCGCATGGAACTGGAAACCCTGCGACGGATCGTCGACCACCCGCGCATCGCCGCGATCAAGGACTGCGGCGGCAGCCTGGAAAACACCCTGGCATTGCTGGCAGACGGCCAGGTGGCGGTGCTCGCCGGCGAAGACCTGCAAATGTTCAACGCCTTCTGCCTGGGCGCCAGCGGTGCCATCGCCGCCTCCGCGCACCTGCACCCACAGCGCTTCGTCGCGCTTCACCGGCAGGTCGTCGAGGGCCGGCTGGAAGCGGCCCGGGCCAACTTCTTCACGCTGTTGCCGTTGATCCGTGCGGCCTTCGCCGAACCCAACCCGGCGCCGGTCAAGGCCGGCCTGGCGCGCCAGGGACTGATCGGCGACGAGCTGCGCGCGCCCTTGCTGGGCTGCGGCGCGGCACTGGCGGAACGGCTCGGGAGCTTGCTCGCGGAGATCCCGGCGCGGCTCGCCTAGGCGTCGGCAGCCTCAGAACAGCGCCATCTGCCGGTCGACCAAAGTGGCGAAATCATCGCCGACGAACGGCAGGATGGCGTCGGCCACCGGCTGCAACTGCTTGCCCACGTAGTGCTCGTAGTCGATGGCCGAACGCCGCGCCTCGAGCGGCTCGGGACCGGCGACGCTGATCACGTAGCTGATCCAGCCGCCGCTCTGATACTGCCGCGGGCGCCCGCGCTCGAGGTTGTAGTCGTCGGCGATGCGCGCCGCGCGCACATGCGGCGGCACGTTGCGCTGGTAATCGTCGAGGCGCCGGCGCAGGCGCTTGCGGTAGACCAGCAGGTCGTCCAGCTCGCCGGCCAGGGTCCGTCGTACGTAATCGCGCACGTAGTCCTGGTAGGGCTGGCGATTGAAGATGCGCAGGTAGAGTTCCTGCTGGAAGCGCTGGGCCAGCGGCGACCAGTCGGTGCGCACGGTCTCCAGGCCCTTGAAGACCATCTCCTCGCCACCGTCGGCGCGGCGCACCAGGCCGGCGTAGCGTTTCTTGCTGCCCTCCTCGGCGCCGCGCACGGTGGGCATGAGAAAACGCCGGTAATGGGTCTCGAATTGCAGCTCGAGGGCGCTGTCGAGGCCGAATTCTTCTTTCAGGTGCTCGCGCCACCAGTCGTTGACCCGCGCCACCAGCGCCCGGCCGATGGCCGCGGCCTCCTCCTCGGCGCGGGGGCTGCCGAGCCAGACGAAGGTGGAGTCGGTATCGCCATAGATCACCGTATAGCCCTCGGCCTCGATCAGCTCGCGGGTACGGCGCATGATCCGATGCCCGCGCAGGGTGATGGACGAGGCCAGGCGCGGGTCGAAGAAGCGGCAGCCGCTGGAACCCAGCACCCCGTAGAAGGCGTTCATGATGATCTTCAACGCCTGCGAGAGCGGCTGGTTGCGTTCGCGCTTGGCCGCCTCGCGGCCCTCCCAGACCCGTGCGACGATGGCCGGCAGGCAATGCCGGGTACGCGAGAAGCGGGCGCCGCGAAAGCCTTCCACCGAGTGCTCGTCGTCCGGCTGGCGCAGGCCTTCCACCAGGCCGACCGGATCGATCAGGAAGGTACGGATGATCGACGGATACAGGCTCTTGTAGTCGAGCACCAGCACCGATTCGTAGAGGCCCGGCCGCGAGTCCATGACGAAGCCGCCGGGACTGGCTTCCGGACGCTTCTCGCCGAGGTTCGGGGCGACGAAGCCGGCGCGGTGCATCAACGGCATGTACAGGTGGGTGAAGGCCGCCACCGAGCCGCCGCTGCGGTCCGCCGGCAGGCCGGTGACGGTGGCCCGTTCGAGGAGGAAGTCGAGCAGTTCGGTACGGGCGAAGATCCGCGTCACCAATTCGCAGTCCTTCAGGTTGTAGTGCGCGAGGGCCGGCTTGTCCTCGGCGAACATGCGATCGATCTCGTCCATCCGCTGGTACGGATTGTCGATCGCCTTGCCTTCGCCGAGCAGGGTCCGGGCGACGTTCTCCAGGCTGAACGAGGGGAAGCTCCAGGTCGCCGAGCGCAGCGCCTCGATGCCATCGATGATCAGGCGGCCGGCCGCCGCGGCGAAAAAGTGGTTGTTGCGGCTGCCGTGCTCGCGCCAGCCCATTTCGTCGCCGCCACGCCCCAGGCGCAGCGGCACCTTCAGGCGCTGGGCATGCTCATGCAGGACGCGCAGGTCGAACTGCACCAGGTTCCAGCCGATGATGGCGTCGGGATCGTGCTCGGCCAGCCACTGGTTGAGACGTTCCAGCAGCCCGGCACGGCTGTCGCAATAGTCGAGGCGGAAATCCACGGCCGCGGCATCGCCGTTGGCCGGGCCGAGCATGTATACCTGGCGCTGGCCGCAGCCTTCCAGGGCGATGGAGTAGAGATCGCCGCGGGCGTTGGTCTCGATGTCCAGCGACACCAGGCGCAGGCGCGGGCGATAGTCCGGAGCCGGCTTCAGGCGCCGGGCGAGCAGGCTGCCGTCAGCCTCGACACTCGCCTCCAGGCTGACCGGCGCGGTGATGAAGCGCTCCATCAGGTAGCGCTCCGGCGGCCGGATATCGGCCTCGAACACCTCGACGCCGGCCTGGCGCAAGCGTTTCTCCAGATTCATCAGTTGGCGATGCTGCTGGCAGTACAGGCCGAGCACCGGCCGCTGCTGGAAGTCGCGCAGCGCCAGCGGCCGCAGCTCGGCGCCAGTCTCCCCGGCGAGCAGGGACTCGACGCGCCCGCGCTGCTCGGCGAGGACGAACGCCACCGACGGCTGCGGCGGCAGCCGCACCTGCCGCGGGCCCTGCTCGGTCGCCAGCCAGAACGCGACTTCCGTGCCGGCCGGCGTATCGCGCCAGTGCCGGGTCAGGACGAACCCTTGCAGTAACTCCACCATCGACCCCGAATCTCTCGCATCCGCCGATTCTACCCGGCCTGCCTTGGGAACGCTGGCATCTTCGGTCAGCCGGCAACAGCCAGGCGCTTGTAGAAATAGGTGGTGGGACAGGGCGTGCCGTCCGGCATCAGGGCGTAGTCCGGGATTTCCCCGACCCGTGTCCAGCCGGTCTTCAGGTACAGCCGTTCGGCGGCGCTGCCGCTGACCGTATCCAGCACCAGCAGGGACTTGCCGCAGGCCCGGGCGAGCCGGTCCAGCTCGCCCATCAGCGCCTCGCCGATGCCGCGCCGACGCGCACGCCGGTGCACCAGCATCTTCGCCACGTCGGCGCGGTGCGACTGGTTCGGCGGTTGGTCGAGGAGCAGTTGCACGGTACCGACGATCCGCCCCTCCGCTTCCGCCACCAGCAGCAGGCGTTCGTCGCCCGCCACGCTCTCGCCGACGCCGCGCCAGAAGGCCAGCGCCCGCTCCCGCGGCAACGGCCACATGAAGCTGACCGAAGCCCCGCCTTCCACGCAGTCCAGCAGTACCTCGGCCAGTTCGTCCAGGCGCGCCAGGATCTCCTCGCCAGCCAGGCGGCGAATCGTCGGTTCGGTCATCGCGGGCAAGCTCCAATGCAAGGGCGAATTTCCAATATATTGGACAGTGACTATCATGGACGAGAAAAATCCGCCAGGGCCACTCATGGATATCGACGAACTGATTGCCCGACGCCTAGCCGCCCTGCGCAAGGAGCGCGAGCTGACCCTCGCCCAACTGGCCGAACGCTGCGCGGTGAGCAAGGCGATGATCTCGCGCATCGAGCGCAACCAAAGCAGCCCCACCGCCAGCGTCCTCGGCCGTCTCGCCGGCGGCCTGGGGGTCGCCCTCTCCGAGCTGCTCGGCGACGCACAGGCGCCGGCCGAACCGCTCTGCCGGCGCGCGCAGCAGGAAGTGTGGGAAGACCCGGCCAGCGGCTACCGCCGCCGCCAGGTCGGCGCTCGCGATCCGCGCAGCGGCTGCGAGATGGTGGAAGTGGAGATCCCGGCGAACGCCCGCCTCGACTATCCCCGCTGGGGCGGCCGGCCCTACCGGCAGCGCCTGTGGCTGGTCGAGGGTGCGCTGCGGGTGGATTACGGCGAGCAATCGTTCCACCTGCAACGCGGCGACCGCCTGGACTTCGGCGTCGACCGCGCGGTGACCTTCGCCACCGCCGGGCAAGCCTGCCGCTACCTGCTGGTGATCCTCCACGACTAGTCGTGCGGCTTTTTCCGCCGGCGCTCCGGCGACCAGTCGAGGGCGCCGACCCGGTGCAGGTAGAACAGTCCGACCAGCAGCAGGGAGACGAACAGCGTCGCCTCGACGAAACCCGCCCAGCCATTCTCCCGTAGCGACACCGCCCAGAGGTAGAGGAACGGCATCTCGATGCCGAAGATCACGAACAGCATGGCGACCAACGCGTACTTGACCGAGAAGCGCAAGCGCGACGAGCCGGTGGAATCCACCCCCGACTCGAACGGCAGGTTCTTCGCCCGGCCATGCGATCGGCCGCCCAGCACCCGGCCCAACCCCAGCATGAGCAGGCAAAGGGCGAGCGCGCCGAAGAGGTAGGCGAGCAAGGCCCAGGTCGCGGGAGCGAAGGATGCGTACATGATGGTCGCCCCTCAGCCCTGCCGGGTCGCCAGCTTGAGAATGACGATGCCGGCCACGATCAGCCCCACCGCCAGCAGCCGCAACGGGCTCGGGCTTTCGCCGAAGAGCAGGATGCCCAGGGCGAAGGCGCCGACCGCACCGATGCCGACCCAGATGGTGTAGGCCGTGCCGAGGGGCAGGGTTTTCATGGAAACGGCCAGCAGGCCGAAGCTGAGGATCATGAACAGCAGGGTGACCAGGCTCGGCCACAGGCGGGTGAAGCCGGCCGACTCCTTCATGGCCGTGGCCCAGACGATTTCGAAGACACCGGCGAGCAAGAGATAGATCCACGCCATTTTCAGCCTCTCTGCAGGGTCGTCCCCGCGCAATGAAAGAGGGAAAACGGGTCGTCCCGCTTCCGGCTGAAAGTGCGTGCCGCCCGGGCGGGCGTCAGTCACCGACGGCAGCGATCCTAGCGCGTTGCCGATGCCGGGTGAACGCCTGCGCCGACGGAGTTGTTTCGCCGCGTTTCCGCGCCGCGCCCACCGGGACGCTCGGCAGGATTGATCTAGACTTTCGCAGGATCGGGCAAGGCGTCCGTTTCGTCCTTCGCGCACACTTCGCCCGATGCATCCCTGCCTGATAAGAGATAACGCCCTGCCCGGGCCTTTCCGTGGAGAATCAGCATGCCCACCTCGCTCGTCCTGAACGGCAAGAACGTCACCCTCGACGTCGATCCCAACATGCCCCTGCTCTGGGCCATCCGGGAAAGCGCCGGCCTGCACGGCACCAAGTTCGGCTGCGGCATGGCCCAGTGCGGCGCCTGCACCGTGCAGCTGGACGGCACCGCGGTACGTTCCTGCGTGCTGCCGGTCTCCGCGGTCGCCGGCAAGCGCGTCACCACCATCGAGGGTATCCAGAGCAAGCCCGGCAAGGCCGTGCAGGACGCCTGGGTCAAGCTCCAGGTACCGCAGTGCGGCTACTGCCAGTCCGGCCAGATCATGTCCGCCACCGCGCTGCTGGAGCAGAACGCCAGCCCCAGCGACGCCGACATCGATGCCGCGATGAACGGCAACATCTGCCGCTGCGCCGCCTATGTGCGGATCCGCGCCGCCATCCACGAAGCGGCCGACACCCTGAAGGCCTGACGCCATGAACAGCAAGATCGATCTGAGCAACGCCCTGCCCGGCTCGCGCCGCGGCTTCCTCAAAGGCGCCGCGGTGGTCGGCCTGACCATCGGCTTCCAGTGGAGCGGAGCCCGGCGTGCCCTCGCCGCGGCCCTGCCGGACGCCGGCTTCGCGCCCAACGCCTTCCTGCGGATCGCCCCGGACGACAGTGTCACGGTGATCGCCAAGCACGTGGAGATGGGCCAGGGCGCCTATACCGGTATCGCCACCATCGTCGCCGAGGAACTCGACGCGGACTGGAGCAAGGTCCGCGTGGAAAGCGCGCCCGCCGACGCCAAGCGCTACGCCAACCTGGCCTTCGGCACCATGCAGGGCACCGGCGGCAGTTCGGCGATGGCCAACTCCTGGATGCAATTGCGCGAGGCCGGGGCCAAGGCGCGCGCGATGCTGGTCGAGGCCGCCGCCCGCCAGTGGCGAGTGCCGGCCACCGAACTGCGCACCCGCGACGGCTTCGTCGAACATCCGGCCAGCCAGCGCAAGGCCAGTTACGGTTCGCTGGCCGCTGCGGCGGCGGAACTGCCGGTGCCGGAAAAAGTGCAATTGAAGGATCCCAAGGACTTCCGCCTGATCGGTCACCAGGCGCCGCGCGTCGACGTTCCCGGCAAGACCGACGGCAGTGCGCAATTCACCCTCGACGTCAGCCTGCCCGGCATGCTGGTCGCCCTGCTCCAGCGCCCGCCGCTGTTCGGCGCCACGGTGAAATCGTTCGACGCCACGGCGACCAGGGCGATTCCGGGGGTGGTCGAGGTGGTCCAGGTGCCGCACGGCGTGGCGGTGGTCGCCAAGGGCTTCTGGGCGGCGAAGCAAGGCCGCGACGCGCTCAAGGTCGAGTGGGACGAGAGCAAGGCCGAGAAGCGTGGTTCCGAGGCGCTGATGGCGGAGTACCGCAAGCTCGCCGAGCAACCCGGCAAGCCCGCGCGCAGGGACGGCGACGCCGCCAAGGCGGTGGCCGGGGCGACCCGCAGGATCGCCGCCAGCTACGAGTTCCCGTTCCTCGCCCATGCGCCGATGGAGCCGCTGGACGCGGTGGTCAGGCTGACCGCCGACAGCTGCGAGATCTGGGCCGGCGACCAGTTCCAGACCGTCGACCAGGGCAACGCGGCGCGCACCGCCGGGCTGAAGCCGGAGCAGGTGAAGATCAATACGCTCTACGCCGGCGGTAGCTTCGGCCGGCGCGCCAACGCCTGGTCGGACTATATCGTCGAGGCGGTATCGATCGCCAAGGCGCTGGGCGCCAACGGCGTGCCGGTGAAGCTGCAATGGACCCGCGAGGACGACATCCACGGCGGTTTCTACCGGCCGATGTACTACCACCGGCTCGAAGCCGGGCTCGACGCCGACGGCAAGCTGGTCGGCTGGCAACATCGCATCGTCGGCCAGTCGATCCTGGAAGGCACGCCGTTCGCCGCGGTGATGGTCAAGGACGGCATCGACGCCACCTCGGTGGAAGGCGCCGCCAACCTGCCCTATGCGGTGCCCAATGTCTCGGTCGAGCTGAGCACCACCCAGGTCGGCGTGCCGGTCCTGTGGTGGCGGGTGGTCGGCAGCTCGCACACGGTCTACGCGGTGGAGGCGTTCATCGACGAGGCGGCGCAGGCCGCCGGCAAGGACCCCTACCTGTTCCGCCGCGACCTGCTGGCAGAGCAGCCGCGCCTGCGCGGCGTGCTCGAACTGGCTGCGAAAAAGGCCGGCTGGGACCCGTCCAGGCCGCTGCCCGCCGGGCGCGGGCGCGGGATCGCGGTGACCGAGGCATTCAAGACCTTCGTCGCCCAGGTGGTCGAGGTCTCGGTGGACAAGGACGGCAAGCTGAAGGTCGAGCGGGTGGTCTGTGCGGTGGACTGTGGCATCCCGATCAACCCGGACGTGATCGCCGCGCAGATGGAGGGCGGCATCGGCTTCGGCCTCGGCGCGATCCTGCACAGCGCGATCACCCTGAAGGACGGCAAGGTCGAGCAGAACAACTTCGACGGATACCAGGTGCTGCGGATCGCCGAGATGCCCAAGGTCGAAGTGCACATCGTGCCCTCCGGCGAAGCGCCCACCGGGGTCGGCGAACCCGGTGTGGCGCCCATCGGCCCGGCGCTGGCCAATGCGATCTTCGCCGCCACCGGGCAACGCCTGTACAACCTGCCCTTCCCCACCTCCTTCGCCAAGGCCTGAGCGAGACGCCCGCCGGCAGCTCCACGGCTGCCGGCGCGGCGCGGGCGGCCCTCCGAGGATCGCCGCCGACCATACGGGTCCCCCCGGTGTCGCGCCGATTTGCCTCCGCCCGGCGTCGGGCGCAGACTTCAGCGTCCATTCGCCCGCGTAGCCAAGCATGACCGAGCCTCTCCCTTCTTCGTCCCTGGGCCCCGCCCTGCGTCGCTGGCGCCTGCTGCACCGGGTCAAGCAAACGCATGCCGCCGAATTGCTCGGCGTGGCGCAATCGACCATCTCGCGCTGGGAGTCCGGTACCCAGGCGCTGCTGGTGGAGGAACGGGCACGCCTGGAGCGTCTGCTCGGCGCCCGCCTGGAAGCCGCCGCCGACCAGGCACTGGCCCGCCTGGTCGAGGCCAACCCGCAACCCGTGCACCTGATCTGCGACCTCACCCATCGCCTGTTGGCCTGTTCGCCGGCACGCGCCGCGCAATTCGGCGTGCCTCTCGGCGAACTGCTCGACCGTTCGCTGTGGCCCTATTGCAGCGAGGAAATCCTCCGCCAGGAAGCCACCCTCGAGGAACTCGGCTGGCGCGAACTGCTGGCACCGCCGGCGCTGGAGTTCGCCAGCGGAGCGAACGCCTCGGCCATCGTGCCGATCCGGCGCAGCCGTTGCCGCTGGACCCGCATGACCCTCTCGGACGGACGCGCGGTGCGCCTGGTGGAAACCCTCTGAACGTCGCCGCGGATATTTTATCCATGGACCTTCAGCACCGCCGCGCCTAGGCTTGCAGGCTCGTTTCACCGGTAGCGGAGCCCGCGCCATGTCCCTCGAACTGCTGAGCAACCGCCTCGAATTCCTCCGCGAAGCCGAACGCCTGAAAGACGTCCTGCGCTCCGCGCACACCTCCTCCGGCCGCCCGGAAAGCACCGCCGAACATAGCTGGCGGCTGTGCCTGATGGCACTGGCCTTCGAGGACCAACTGGCCGGCCTGGACCTCGGCAAGGTCCTGCGCATGTGCGTGGTCCACGACCTCGGCGAAGCGATCCACGGCGACATCCCCGCCGTCGAGCAGGCCGCGCACCCGGACAAAGGCGAACAGGAACGCGCCGACCTGTTGCAGCTGACCCGTCACCTCGACGCTCCGCTGCGCGACCGCCTGCTCGCCCTGTGGGACGAATACGAGCGCGGCGAGTCCGCCGAAGCCCTGGCAGTGAAGGCCCTGGACAAGCTGGAAACCCTGCTCCAGCACACCCAGGGCGACAATCCGGCGGACTTCGACTATGCCTTCAACCTCGACTACGGCCGTCGCTATACCGACCGCGCACCGCTGTTCAAGACCCTGCGCGAGCTACTCGACGCCAGGACCCGACAGTGCCTCGCAGCTCGGCGCGACGCCTAGCGTGCGCCCGCCCGGGCAGCGTTACCAGCGCCACCGCCTACGTAGCTCGCCATGGCTACAGGGAAGCGGCTGGCACGTTTCCACCGACCGGGGCCTGTCCTGCACGCCTCAGTAAAGGCGCGCCTTGATCAGCGGCCGCAGCAGGTAGTTGAGCACGCTGCGCTTGCCGCTGAGGATGTCCACCTCGGCGACCATCCCCGGAATGATCGGCAATACCTCCTCGCCGCGCTTCAACTGGCTGCCATCGGTCTTGATCAGCACCTGGTAGTAGGACTCCTTGCCATGCGGGGTGTCCTCCTCGATGGTGTCGGCACTGATCTGCTCCAGGGTGCCCTTGAGGTCGCCGTAGATGGTGTAGTCGTAGGCGGTGATCTTCACCTTGGCCGGCATGCCGGGAACCAGGAAGGCCACGTCGCGCGGCTTGATCTTCGCCTCCACCAGCAGACGCTCCTCTACCGGGATCACTTCCATGATCGGCTCGCCGGGCTGGATCACCCCGCCGCGGGTGTTGATCAGCACGGTGTTCACCCGCCCGCGCACTGGCGACAGGATCTCGGTGCGGCGCAACTGGTCCTGGCGCTGCTGGACGATCGGTTCCAGGGCGCTGAGATCGGCCTTGCGCTGTGCGCGCTCGGTATAGGCATCCTGGAAATAGGTGCTTTTCAGCTCGGTCAGCTTGCCGCTGAGGGTGGCGATGTCCTGGCTCAGCTTGAGCGCCTCCATCTGGCTCACCGCACGCTTGGCCACCAGCGGGCGAACCAGGTCGAGCTGGCTCTGCGCCAGGTGGATCTGCCGCTGGATCGCCTGGGTGCCCTCCACCAGTTTGTCGCGGCGCGACTTGAACAGCTCGCGTTCGGAACGCGCCAGCGGCCCCTCGGGATCGACGTCCGGCGGGAACTCGATGCTCTTCTTGCCTAGCACCTCGGCGTCGAGCCGGGCAATGGCCGCGCGCAGCACGCTGGCCTGGTTCGCCGACTCCTGGAAGTTGGTGAGGAAGCGCGTCTCGTCGAGGCGCACCAGCGGCTGGCCGACTTCCACCAGGTCGCCCTCCTTCACCAGCAGGCGGTCGAGGATGCCGCCCTCCAGGCTCTGGATCTTCTGGATGCGGCTGAACGGCACGACCCGACCGTCGCCGCGGGTCACCTCGTCCAGTTGCGCCCAGGCCGCCCAGCCGATGAACAGCAGCACGCAACCGAGCAGGGTCCAGAGCAGCGGCCGGTAGACCGGGTGGGTAGCCGCCAGCAACGGGTCGGCCAGTTGCCGGCGCAGGGCGGCGGCGTCGCGGTCAGAGTCCATGGTTGCCTCCTTCGGCGGCCTGCGGTGCCTGTACCTGGTTGCCCTGCACCACCTGCTCCAGCGGGCCGTCCATGATCACCCTGCCCTGGCGCAGGACCACCGCACGCTCGACCAGGGCGAGCATGCTTTTCTTGTGGGTGGTGATGACCAGGGTGCGCTTGCCCAACCATTGCTGCAGGTAGTCGATGACCTGTTTCTCGCTGCCCTGGTCGAAGGCCGCGGTCGGCTCGTCGAGCAGCAGGATCGGAGGGTCCTGTAGCAGCACCCGGGCCAGCCCGACGGCCTGGCGCTGGCCGCCGGACAGGCTGGCGTTGCCCTGGATCGGCATGTCCAGCCCCAGCGGGTGGCCGCGGACGAAAGCGCCCAGGCCGACCCCGTCGAGGGTCTCCAGCAGTTCCTCGTCGCCCAGCGCGGCGTTCTCCAGGTTGAGGTTGTCGCGCAGGCTGCCATGGAACAGCGCCACGTCCTGCGGCAGGTAGCCGATACCGCGCTGGCGGTCGGCCGGGTCGATCTGGGTCAGGCTGACGTCGTCCAGCAGCAGGCGTCCCGCCTGCGCGTCGAGCAGGCCGCTGAGCAGGCGCAGCAGGGTCGACTTGCCGGCGCCGTTGCCGCCGAGCAGCGCCACCCGCTCGCCGGCGCGGATGTTCAGGGCCTGCACGTCGACCACCGGCGGGCTGTCGCCGTGGGCCAGGCGCACGCCCTCCAGGCGGTAATGTCCCTGCAGGCGCTCCTTGTGCACGAAGCGCTTGCCCTGGGGGCGCTCCTGCTCGGCGCTCATCAGTTGGTCGAGGCCTTCCATCGCCACCTTGGTGTGCTGCCAGCGACCGAGGATGCCGGCCGCCTGCGACAGCGGTGCGATGGCCCGCGAGGCGAGGATCGAGCAGGCCACCAGGCCGCCGACGGTCATCGCGCCCTCGCTGATCCGATAGACGCCGAAGACCACCACGCCGACGTAGCAGAGCTGCTGGACGATGCTCGCCGAGTAGCTCAGGGTCGAGGCCAGGGTATGGGTCTTCATCGCCGTACCGGCCAGTTCGCCGGTCAGGGTTTCCCACTGGTGCAGGCAGCGGCCTTCGGCGCGGGTCGCCTTGACCGTCTCCAGGTGCTCGAAGGCTTCCAGCAGCACGCCGTTCTTCATCGCCCCTTCGCGCAGGTTCTGCCGCGACAGGTGGCCGAGCAGGCGCTGGGTCAGCAGCCCCGGCAGGATCATCAGCACGCAGGCCACCAGCGGCACCCAGACCACATGGCCGCCGATCACGGCGATGATCAGCAGGAAGATCGCCACGAACGGCAGGTCGCTGATCAGCGCCGCGCTGGACGAGGTAAAGAACTCGCGCACCGACTCGAACTCCCGCACCTGGGTACTGAAGGCGCCCATCGACGCCGGCTTGGCGGCGACCCGGGTGCTCAGCACGCGGGAGAACAGCAGGGTCGAGAGTTGCAGGTCGAGGCGCTTGCCGAGCACGTTGAGCAGGTGGCCGCGCATGATCCGCAGGACACCGTCGAGGACGATCGCCAGGGCCACGCCGCTGGCGAGGATCCACAGGGTGTCGAACGCCGCGTTGGGCACCACGCGGTCGTAGACCTGCATGGCGAACAGTGCCGAGGCGACCGCCAGGACGTTGGCCACCAACGCCGCGGCGGCGACCTCGGCGTAGGAACGCCAGAGCCGCTTGAGCGGGCCGAAGAACCAGTGTTCGGGCAAGGCGCTGGCGTAGTCGCCGACCCGCCCGTCCGGGCGGTAGCGGCACTTGGCGAAGATCGCCGTGCCGCTGTACAGCGCTTCCAGCTCGGCCAGCGGCATCCTCTGGCTTCCGCCTTCGCTCTGCGGTACCAGCACCTCGGCGTGCTCGCCGTCGTTGCCCACCAGCACCAGGGCGCGGCCGTCGTCGAGCAGCAGCACGGCCGGCAGCAGGTAGCGATCGATCCGGCGCAACGGCTGGCGGGTGACCTGGGCGGTGATGTCGGCGCGGCGCAACGCGCGGGCCACCAGGTGCAACGGCAGGCGACCGTGCTCCAGCGGCATGCCGTCCACCAGTTCGGCGTCGCCGAGCGGTCGGCCAAGCTGCCGGCAGAGCAGCAACAAGCCCTGGCGCAACGGGTCGACGATGGGGTCGTGGTTGAGGATCACGACGTTATCCGGGGTTTTCTCAGCTTCCATGATTCAGCCGGTTCTCCAATAGCGGACCCAACAGGCCGACTTGCGCGGCCGCCCGATACTCGATGCGCTTGCGTTCGATCCGCAGGTTGATCAGTTGCCGCTCTGCCTCGAACCGCTCGCGCTGCACGTTGAGCAGGTCGATCACGTCGCGCCGGCCAACCTCGAACTGTTCGCGATACAACTCGCCGACCTGCTCCGACTCGGTCACCTGCTGGGTCAGCGACTGTTCCCGCCAGCGCAGCGTGTCGCCGTTGTCGAAGAGGTTCTGCAGTTGCCGGCGGATGTCGCGCTGCATCGCGTCGGCGGTCCATTTCGCCGACTCCAGGCGCTGCTGCGCGGCGGTCGGCCGGCGGAAGTTGGAAAGCCCCTGGAAGGTGTCCATGCGGAAGCGCAGGGATACCACCGAGTCGCTTTCCGGATGCCCGCCGATCTCCCGGCGCAGCGCGCTGGCCTCCAGGTTCAGTTGCGGCAGCAGCGACGCCTTGGCCTCGCGGACCTCGGCCTCGGCGACATTGGCGTCCTCCAGGGCCTTGCGCTGCAAAGGCGATTCGCGGATCACCCGCGCCATATCGCTGGCCGCCAGGTAGCGTTGCAGCGACATCGGCTCGGGCTCCACCAGGTCGGCGGGCTCCTGGCCGACCAGGATCGCGTACTGGTTGCGCGCGTCCTGCAGGTTGCCCTTCTCCAGCGACAACTGCTCCTGGGCCCGCGACAGTTCCAGATTGGCGCGATCCAGCTCGCTGCGGTCGGCGTAGCCGTCGCCGCCGCGCGCCTGGGTCATCTCGCGGATGCCGTCGAGGCGCTGGATGTGTTCGCGCACCGCCTCCACCCGGCGCTCCGAGGCAAGCACGTCGAGGTAGGTCTCGACGATATCCAGCGCCGCATCGTCGCGCGCCACCAGCACCGCCTCGGACAGCTTGCGCTGGGTCGCGCTGGCGCTGTCGACCTTGCTCGTCACCCGACCCCAGTCGTACAGCATCTGCGACGCGGTGAGATCGTAGACGATCTCGCCGAAGTCGAACTCCTGCGGCCCCCCGGACATCGTCACGGAGGGGTAGTACCCCCCTTTGGCCATCTCCACCTCGGTGCCTGCACGGTCCGCTTCGGCCATCGCGGATCGTACTTCCGGGTGGATCGCCAGCCCTGCCCTGACCGCCTGGTCGAGGGGCATGGCCGACGCGAACATCGGCAGACCCAGGGAAAGGAGCCAGATGGCTCCCTTCCCATGCCGCCGTCCCTTGCGCGCGTACTGCCTGCGCCCGCGCATCAGACCACGACCTGTACCGTGTTGTCCTCGATCAGCAGGGTGGTACTGCCGAAGGTGTAGACGTCGTAGGTAATGCCGTTGATCAGTTGCGTGGTACCGGTATTCACCGCGCCCACCACGTTCAGGGTGTCGTTGTTCTCGCCGGTGATCTGCAACGTGTTGTTGGCATCGGTGATGGCATCCACCTCCGCCGCGGTCAGGGTCAGCACGCTACCCGAATCGCCCTTGCCGAGGTCGATGCGCTCGAGGTTGCTGAGCGTGCCGACGCCGACGGCGTTGTAGTCGAGGTCGATGCCGTTGGCCAGGACCAGGGTGTCGAACCCGGCGCCGCCATCGATGCTGACGAAATCGGTCGCGGTGATCTGGATGGTGTCGTTGCCGTTGCCGGCCACCACGTGATCGCCGGTGCCCACGTTGAAGATCAGGTCGCTGCCGTCGCCGCCGTTGATGTGCTCCGAACTGCCGTTGGCGCCGGACAGCACGTCGTCGCCGGAAGTACCATTGACATCGATCTGGCCGATATTGAGCGACAGTCCGTTGGGGGTCAGGGTGATCCCGTAGGCGGCGCTGTCGTTGCCATTGGAGTCGGTGGACACCAGGTTGAACGAGATCTGCGAGCCGAGGTTGAGGATGTCGGTGATGTTCAGCCCCAACTGGGTGAGGATGGTCGGGCTCAGCAGGTTCAGCGAGAAGTTTCCGGACGAATCCGCCTGGATCGGCAGCAATTCGACGTTCAACGCCGGGGTGATGACCCGGATCACCACGCTGGAGTCAGGCTCGGTGGTTCCGCTGAAACCGAAACGCGGGTTCAGCGGGTTGAGGCTGACGTCGAGGCCGAAGTTGCCGATGGTCACCGGTTGCTCGATGCTGGTGCCGACGCCGATGCTCGCCGTGTTGCTCGGGTTGCCGGCCGGGTCGCGTCCGACCACCGACACCTGGGCATTGAGCAACTGGTCCCAACTGAAGTCGATGTCCAGGTCGGTGAGCAGGTTCAGCGACGCCAGCCCGCTGTTGTCGGCGGTCACCGTGGCGGTGGCGGTCACCCCGCCGACGTCGACGGTCACCGTCAACTCGGTCCCTGGCTCCGCCGAGATGGTCAGGATGTTGCCGACCAGGGACAGCACCGGGGTCGCCGGCGGAATGGTGTCGATGGTGAACGGCACCGGGGTCGACGCGGCGCCGCCGTTGATGTCGGCGGTGACGGTCGAGGCGCCCTCCGGGAACGGGCCCATGCCGCCGGGAGGCGTCAGGGTCAGGGTCAGGTTGCCGGCGGCGATGTCGCCGGCGGTGAGGGTATGGCTGACCTCGGCCTCGTAGCCGTTCTGCCCGGCGAACTTGACCGTGACCACCTGGCCGACCTGCATGGTCGGACGGACCGTCACATCGACCTGGATGCCGTCGCCGATCTCCGCGGCGTTGATCCAGGTATCGGCGGCTTCCGGCACGCTGATGGTCGGCGGCGCCAGGTCCGGCGCGTTGATGGTGGCCGGCCCGCTGACGTTGCCGGCGGCGTCCACGGCAACCCCGGCGATCAGTTCGCCGGTGATCAGCGGCGGCGCGAACGGCAGGCTGAAGTTGCCGGCGCCGTCGACGGTGACCGTGATCGGGTTGGCGGTGTCGCCGTTGACCACGATACGCACCTGACTGTTCGGCTCGGCGGTGCCGGTCAGCAGCGCGCCGTCGGCGCTGATGCTCAGCAGCGGAGCGGACGGCGCCACCGAGTCCACCGTGGTGCTGGCCGGACCGCTGGCGTTGCCCGCGGCGTCTTCGGCGACGGCGTTGATCACCGTACCGTTGGCCAGCGGCGTGCCGGGGGTGAAGGTCCAGTTGCCACTGCCGTCGGCGGTGGTCTCGCCGATCGGGTTGCCGTTGCCGTCGGTGAGGATCACTTTGGCGCCGACCTCGGCGGTGCCGGTGATCACGCTGCCGTTGCTGGCATTGATCACCGGCGTGGCCGGCGCCACCGTATCCACCGTGGTGCTGGCCGGACCGCTGGTATTGCCGGCCGGGTCCTGGGCCACGGCGTTGACCACCGTGCCGTTGGCCAGCGGCGTGCCCGGTGTGAAGGTCCAGTTGCCGCTACCGTCGGCGAGGGTCTGGCCGATCGGGTTGCCATTGCCATCGGTGAGGATCACCCGGACGCCGGGTTCGGCGGTGCCGCTGAGTTCGACACCATTGCTCGGGTCGATCACCGGGGTGGCCGGGGCCACCGCGTCCACCGTGGTGCTGACCGGACCGCTGGTGTTGCCGGCGGCGTCCTGGGCCACCGCATTGATCACCGTGCCGTTGGTCAGCGGTGTGCCCGGAGTGAAGCTCCAGTTGCCGCTGCCATCGGCGGTGGCCTGCCCTATCGGGTTGCCGCCGCCGTCGGTGAGGATCACCGTGGCCCCGGCTTCGGCGGTACCGCTGATCACCGTACCGTTGCTCGGATCGAGCACCGGGGTGGCCGGGGCTACCGAGTCCACCGTGGTGCTGGCCGGGCCGCTGGTGTTGCCGGCGGCGTCCTGGGCCAGCGCATTGATCACCGAACCGTTGGCCAGCGGCGTGCCGGGCGTGAAGCTCCAGTTGCCGCTGCCGTCGGCGGTGACCTGGCCGATCGGGTTGCCGTTGCCGTCGGTGAGGATCACCGTGGCCCCGGCTTCCGCCGTACCGCTGATGACGACTCCATTGCTCGGATTGATCACCGGCGCCGGCGGGGCGATGGCATCGACGGTGACGCTGGCCGGACCGCTGGTATTGCCGGCCGGGTCCTGGGCCACGGCGTTGATCACGGTGCCGTTGGCCAGCGGGGTGCTCGGGGTGAACGTCCAGTTGCCGCTGCCGTCGGCGGTGGCCTGGCCGATCGGGTTGCCGCCGCCATCGGTGAGGATCACCGTCGCACCGGCTTCCGCGGTACCGGCGATCACGCTGCCGTTGCTCGGGTCGATCACCGGCGCGGCCGGCGCCACCGAGTCCACCGTGGTGCTGGCCGGGCCGCTGGTGTTGCCGGCAGCGTCCTGGGCCACCGCATTGACCACCGTGCCATTGGCCAGCGGCGTGCCGGGCGTGAAGCTCCAGTTGCCGCTGCCATCGGCGGTGACCTGGCCGATCGGGTTGCCGTTGCCGTCGGTGAGGATCACCGTGGCACCAGCCTCGGCGGTACCGGCGATCACGCTACCGTTGCTCGGATCGATCACCGGGGCTGCTGGCGCCAGCGAGTCGACGGTGGCGCTGGTGGGACTGCTGTTGTTGCCGGCGGCGTCCTGGGCCAGCGCATTGATCACCGAGCCGTTGGCCAGCGGCGTGCCGGGCGTGAAGCTCCAGTTGCCGCTGCCGTCGGCGGTGACCTGGCCGATCGGGTTGCCGTTGCCGTCGGTGAGGATCACCGTGGCCCCGGCTTCCGCCGTACCGCTGATGACGACTCCATTGCTCGGATTGATCACCGGCGCCGGCGGGGCGATGGCATCGACGGTGACGCTGGCCGGACCGCTGGTATTGCCGGCCGGGTCCTGGGCCACGGCGTTGATCACGGTGCCGTTGGCCAGCGGGGTGCTCGGGGTGAACGTCCAGTTGCCGCTGCCGTCGGCGGTGGCCTGGCCGATCGGGTTGCCGCCGCCATCGGTGAGGATCACCGTCGCGCCGGCCTCCGCGGTACCGCTTATCTCGGTGCCGTTGCTCGGATCGATCACCGGCGCCGCCGGGGCCACGCCATCCACAGTGATCACCGCCGGCGCACTGTCGACATTGCTTGGGCTGCGCGCCACCACGTTGACCACCGTGCCATCCGGCAGCGGGATGCCTGGAGTGAAGGACCAGTTGCCGCTGCCGTCGGCGGTGACCTGGCCAATCGGGTTGCCGTTGCCATCGGTGATGATGATGGTGTTGCCGGCGTCCGCGGTGCCGCTGATCACCGAACCGTTGCTCGGATCCACCTGCGGGATCGACGGCAGCGAGGAATCCACCGTCGTGGTAGCGGGAAGGCTGGTATTGCCGGCGGCGTCGCTCGCGGTCACGTTGACCACGGTGCCGTTGGGCAGTTGCGAGCCGGGCGTGAAGCTCCAGTTGCCGCTGCCATCGGCGGTGGCCTGGCCGATCGGGTTGCCGTTGCCGTCGGTCAAGGTCACGGTGCTGCCCGGCTCGGCGGTACCGTTGAGCAGGTTGCCGTTGCTCGGATTGACCACAGGCGTGTTCGGCGCCACCGCGTCCACGGTAGTGCTGCCCTGCGGGCCGGTATTGCCCGCAGGGTCCTGGGCCACGGCGTTGACCACCGTGCCGTTGGCCAGCGGCGTGGCGGGCGTGAAGGTCCAGTTGCCGCTGCCGTCGGCGGTGGTTTCGCCGATCGGGTTGCCGTTGCCGTCGGTGAGGATCACCTTGGCCCCGGCCTCCGCGGTGCCGCTGATGGTCGTGCCGTTGCTCGGATCGATCACCGGCGCCGGCGGCGCCACCGCGTCCACCGTGGTGGCGGCCTGCGGGCCGGTATTGCCGGTCGGGTCGGTGGCCGTGGCGACGATCACCGTGCCGTTGGCCAGCGGGGTGCCCGGCGTGAAGCTCCAGTTGCCGCTGCCGTCGGCGGTGACCTGCCCTATCGGGTTGCCGCCGGCATCGGTGAGGGTCACGGTGGCACCGGCCTCGGCGGTGCCGCTGATGACGACGCCGTTGCTCGGGTTGATCACCGGCGCCGGCGGCGCGCTGGAATCGACGGTCACCGTCGCCGGCGGGCTGCTGTTACCGGCGGCGTCCTGGGCCACCACGTTGACCACAGTACCGTTGGCGATCGGCGTGGACGGGGTGTAGGTCCAGTTGCCGCTGCCGTCGGCGGTGACCTCGGCGATCGGATTGCCGTTGCCGTCGGTGAGAATCACCGTGCTGCCCGGTTCCGCAGTGCCGCTGAGGCTGCTGCCATTGCTCAGGTTGACGGTCGGCGTGGCCGGCGCGATGGCGTCCACGGTGGTGCTGCCCTGGCCGCCGGTATTGCCGGCCGGGTCGGTAGCGGTGGCGTTGACCACGGTTCCATCCGCCAGCGGCGTGGACGGGGTGAAGCTCCAGTTGCCGCTGCCGTCGGCGGTGACCTGCCCGATCGGATTGCCGCTGCCATCGGTCAGGGTCACGGTGGCGCCCGGTTCGGCGGTGCCGCTGATCTCCGCGCCGTTGCTCGGATTGACCACCGGCGCGGCCGGCGCCACCGAGTCCACGGTGGTGCTGGCCGGAGCGCTGGTATTGCCGGTCGGGTCGCTGGCCGTGGCGTTGACCACGGTGCCGTTGGCCAGCGGCGTGCCCGGTGTGAAGCTCCAGTTGCCGCTGCCGTCGGCGGTGACCTGGCCAATCGGGTTGCCGTTGCCGTCGGTCAGGGTCACGGTAGCGCCCGGCTCGGCGGTGCCGCTGAGCGTAGTGCCGTTGCTCGGGTTGAGCACCGGCGCCGCCGGGGCCTGCGAGTCCACGGTGACGCTGGCGCCCGGGCTGCTATTGCCGGCGGCGTCCTGGGCCACCACGTTGACCACGGTGCCGTTGGCGATCGGCGTGGACGGGGTGTAGGTCCAGTTGCCGCTGCCGTCGGCGGTGACCTCGGCGATCGGATTGCCGTTGCCGTCGGTGAGGATCACCGTGCTGCCCGGTTCCGCAGTGCCGCTGAGGCTGCTGCCGTTGCTCAGGTTGACGGTCGGCGTGGTCGGCGCCACGCCATCGACGGTGGTGCTGCCCTGGCCGCTGGTGTTGCCCGCCGGATCGGTGGCCGTGGCGTTGACCACGGTTCCATCCGCCAGCGGCGTGGACGGGGTGAAGCTCCAGTTGCCGCTGCCGTCGGCGGTGACCTGGCCAATCGGGTTGCCGTTGCCATCGGTCAGAGTCACGCTGCTGCCCGGCTCGGCGGTGCCGCTGAGCGTGGTGCCGTTGCTGGGGTTGATCACTGGCGTGGCCGGGGCTACCGAGTCCACGGTGACACTGCTGCCCGCACTGGTGTTGCCGGAGGCGTCGGTGGCCGTGGCGTTGACCACGGTGCCGTTGGGCAACGGAGTGGTCGGAGTGAAGCTCCAGTTGCCGCTGCCATCGGCGGTGACCTGCCCGATGGGATTGCCGTTGCCATCGGTCAGGGTCACGGTGGCGCCCGGCTCGGCGGTGCCGCTGAGCGTGGTGCCGTTGCTCGGGTTGACCACTGGCGTGGCCGGTGCCACGGCGTCCACGGTGACGCTGGCCGGCGAACTGGCGTTGCCGGACGGGTCGGTAGCCGTGGCGTTGACCACCGTGCCGTTGGGCAACGGCGTGCTCGGGGTGAAGGTCCAGTTGCCGCTGCCGTCGGCGGTGACCTGGCCAATCGGGTTGCCGTTGCCGTCGGTCAGGGTCACGGTAGCGCCCGGCTCGGCGGTGCCGCTGAGGGTCGTACCGTTGCTCGGATCGACGGTGGGCGTGGCCGGCGCGACGGCATCCACGGTAACGCTGGCCGGCGGACTGCTGTTGCCGGCGGCATCCCTGGCCACCACGTTGACCACGGTACCGTCCGGCAGCGGGGTGGACGGCGTGAAAGACCAGTTGCCGTTGGCATCGGCGGTGGTCTGGCCGATCGGATTGCCATTGCCGTCGGTCAGGGTCACGCTGCTGCCCGGTTCGGCAGTCCCGCTGAGTTCGCTGCCGTTGCTCGGCTCGACCACCGGCGCGTTCGGCGCCACGCCGTCGACGGTGATGGAGGTCGCCGGGCTGCTGTTGCCGGCGGCGTCCCTGGCCACCACATTGACCACGGTGCCATCCGGCAGTTGGCTACCGGGGGTGAAGCTCCAGTTGCCGTTGGCATCGGCGCTGGTCTGGCCGATCGGATTGCCGTTGCCGTCGGTGATCACGATGGTCACGCCCGCTTCCGCCGTACCGCTGAGGACGCTGCCGTTGCTGGCATTGACCTGGGGCGCGTCGGGGAAGTCGGGAGCTTCGGCGGTGACCGGGGTGCTGCTGTTGCCGGCCGGGTCGGTAACGATCACCGTCACCGTCTCGCCATTGGTCAGCGGCGGGTTCAGCGGAACCTCGAAGCTGCCGCCGGGGCCGACCACCACGGTGGTGTCCGGCTGGCCGTCGCCATCGGTGTCGACACCGACGGTGGCGCCCGGCTCTGCGTTGCCGGTGACGCTGCTGCCGTCCGGCGCCACCTGCACGTCGGTGGCCGGCGCCGGGGCTGTGGTGTCCGGCGCCTCGACGGTCACCGGGGTGCTGTTGTTGCCGGCCGGGTCGGTAACGATCACCGTCACCGTCTCGCCATTGGTCAGCGGCGGGTTCAGCGGAACCTCGAAGCTGCCGCCGGGGCCGACCACCACGGTGGTGTCCGGCTGGCCGTCGCCATCGGTATCGACGCCCACCGTCGAGCCGGGTTCGGCCTTGCCGATGACGCTGCTGCCGCCTGGCGTCACCTGCACGTCGGTAGCCGGCGCCGGGGCGGTGGTGTCCGGAGCGGTGACCTGGGCCGGCGGGCTGGCGTTGCCAGCCGGGTCGGTGACCACCACGGTGACCGTCTGGCCATTGGTCAGCGGCGGGTTCAGCGGAGCGGTGAAATTGCCGTTGGCATCGGCGATCACGGTGAGGTCCGGCTTGCCGTCGCCATTGGTATCGATGCCGACGCTCGCGCCGGCCTCGGCCTGGCCGCTGATGCTGCTGCCGTCAGGCGCTATCTTCAGGCCGCTGGCCGCCTTCGGCGGAGTGGTGTCCGGGGGCACCGAAGAACCGCCGCCGCCACCGCCACCGCTGCTGTTGGAAATCGCCACCCCGGCGCCGATGGCCGCCGCACCGACCAGCAGCGCAGTCCCTGCGCTCATGCCACCGAGCACACCGGCGCCGGTCAGCGACTCGAAACCGGCCAGGCTTTCCTGCGGGATGTAGCCGGCCATCAGCGGCCCGTCGGCGGCGACCGGCGGCAGGTCTACCGCCACCAGCTTATCCTTGTCGGCCAGGAACAGCTGGCTGGAAGGCTGGCCTTCCGCATAGAAGTTGGCGATGCGTACGCTTTCCCCGGTCTTCAGCTGGACGATCAGGTCCGAACCGCTCTTCGAGTATCCCGCCACCGACTCCGGTGCGACATCGAGCGCGATATTACTGCTCTGGGAGAGTTTGAGTATCCCGTTTTCCGGAACCTCGACGGCAGCCGCAGAAGAAATACTCTGATCGATAGGGGTAACTTTCGCCTGGATCGACATTTCCGACATTCCTCTTGTCAAGCAGCGACCGAACGGCCGCACCATGTAATCCAGAAATAGCAGCTTTTAAATAAAAGGCGAGTCTGACTTTATATATAACGACTAAGAAAACCCCCATGAAAAATTCAATTTAGATAACCCCTGGAAAACATGCAGCCATTTAGCCATCACACGCCTATCTAATTGATAAACAATATATAATCAAAAAGTTATAATACTTTATAAACAACCCCCATCACCTGGCACGGCAAATCGACTAAATAACCCAGCGGGCAAATATCAGAACTCTACGATGCGTATTTCATAAAAAACCGGGAGAAATGAAATAGCATTTCCCGGCACCTCGTAGTTCGTCGGCGCGAGGCGACGGCAAGACGACCCCGACAGTTCCAACGGAAAGCATCGCCGGGCATCCCGCGAAGCGGCCTTCATCGTCCTGCAATCAAAGCGTCATCGTCACGATGCCAAGTTATCCAACCGATCCTCTCCCGCGAGCGACCATGCATCACGGTATCTCCCCGCCCCAGGACGCCGACCTGTTCGGCCTGATCTACGGTTTCCGTTTCCGCCCCGGCGAAGCGGGGCGGGAAATCGACTCGGCTACCGCCCTCGCCTGCCTGCGGCAGGCTCGCGAGGAGGCGCCGGACGAGTTCCTCTGGCTGCACCTGAACCTCGCCCATGCCGCCTGCGAGCGCTGGATGAAGAAGCATCTGGAACTGCCGGATTATTTCTTCGAAAGCCTGCGCGAGGGGTCGCGCTCGACGCGCATCGAACACGTCGACTCGGCGCTGCTGGCAGTGGTCAACGACGTGGTCTTCAACTTCGGCCTGGTCTCTTCGGACGTCGCCACCCTGTGGGTCTGCGCCCGTGGCCGGCTGCTGGTCAGTGCACGAGCGCAACCGCTGCGCTCGGTGGACAAGCTGCGCTCTTCGGTGAAGCACGGCGAACCTTTCCGTTCGCCCCTGCAGTTGCTGATCCACCTGTTGCGCGACCAGGGCGACGTGCTGACCCAGATCGTCCGCGAAACCAGCGTCGCAGTGGACCGCATCGAGGACCAGCTACTGGCCCTGCGCCTCTCCGCCAACCGCGCCGACCTCGGCGCCATGCGGCGCGTGCTGGTACGCCTGCAACGCCTGCTGGCGCTGGAGCCCGGTTCGCTGCTGCGCCTGCTCAACCGACCGCCGGAATGGCTACAGGATGCCGACCTGCGTGAGTTGCGCGAAGCCACCGAGGAGTTCTCCCTGGTGATCAGCGACCTGACCGCCCTGGGCGAACGGATCAAGCTGCTGCAGGAAGAGATCGCGGCCAAGCTCAACGAACAGAACAACCGTATCCTCTTCACCCTGACCATGGTCACGGTGCTGGCCCTGCCGATCAACATCGTCGCCGGCTTCTTCGGCATGAACGTCGGCGGGATTCCCTTCGCCGACGATCCTGAAGGCTTCTGGATCATGCTCGTGCTGGTCGCCAGCTTCACCTTCCTCGCCGGCCGCTGGGCCTTCCGCAAGCGCGGCGACTATTGAGCGTGGACAACGCCGGCGGACAGTGGTTAGGTTGACCGACCACCGTCAGCCGGACCTTCCATGAGCCTTTCCCCCGCCGATCTCAAGCAACTCCAGGCCGCCAAGAACCTGCTGGAGAACCCTGGACTCACCGCGCAACTCACCAGCCTGCTGGGCACGCCGATCGAATACGGCCTGAAGAAGCTGCCACGGAAGGTCAACGAGAAGCTCGGTTCGGTGATCGAGGGAGCGCTGCTGAAAGTCGCCCGCTCGGCCACCGCCACTCTCCAGGAAAACGCCAGCGGTCAACCGGCGAACCGCCTGCATACCCTCGGCGCCGCCGTTTCCGGTGGCGTCGGCGGCTTCTTCGGGCCGCTGGCGATGCTGGTCGAGGTGCCGGTCACCACCGGCATCATCTTCCGTTCCATCGCCGACATCGCGCGCAGCGAGGGCGAGTCGATCAGGGACATGGACACCCTGATGGCCTGTATCGAAGTCTTCGCCCTCGGCGGCAAATCCGCCTCGGACGACGCGTCGGAGTCCGGCTACTACGCGGTGCGTACGGCGCTGGCCCAGCAGGTCAAGGCGGCCGCCGACTTCCTCGGCAAGGACGCCGGCAGCAAGAAGGCCGCGCCCATGCTCCTGGCCCTGGTGCGCAAGGTCGCCGAGCGCCTGGGCGTGCAGTATTCGGAAAAGCTCGCGGCGCAGATCGTGCCCATCGTCGGCGCCCTCGGCGGCGCGGCGATCAACACGGTGTTCATGAACCATTTCCAGGCCATGGCGCGCGGTCACTTCGTCGTCCGCCGCCTGGAACGCCACTACGGCAAGGATGTGGTTCGCGACGCCTACGCCCTGCTGCCCCGGCGCGGCTGAGCATGCCGGCCCACGCGGTCAGCCTGGCGCCGGGCGCGGCGGCAGCGACGCGCCAGCTGTTCAGCGCCGTTTCGCTCGCGGCGGAGCCCGGCTGGAGCCGGGCCCCGCGCCGACTCAGAGCGCCAGGCCGGGGTTGTACAACGGACGGAAAGCGCAATGGGTGGTGCCGGCGCTCTGGTTGTAGAAATAGTAGCGGCGACAGTCGTTGTCGTAGTTGCTGGTGCCGACGTTGATCCGGTACGGACCGAAGCTGGCTCCCTGCAGGGAAACGAAGGCGCCGTTGTAGAGCAGCGAGAAATGCAGGTGCGGTCCGGTGGAGCTGCCACCCTCGCAGAGCGCGGTGTTGATGTTGCCGGCATAGACGCCGAGCTTGGTGTCGGCGCTGACCTGCTGGCCGTTGCTCACCTGGATCTGGTCCATATGGTAGTAGTTGGTCGCCCAGCCGCTGGGGTGGGTCACCCGTACCTGGCAGCGCGACAGCACCCGTACCGTACCGGCGTGGGCGGCGACCACGCTGTAGGTCGCACTGCCCCAGCGCGGCCAGTCGTAGGACGCATCGAAGGACGAGTACGGATAGCCCGAGCCGGTGTTCGAATGCGCTCCGTTGGGCTGCCAGGAATAGCCCTGGCGCCAGGGCAATTGCATCAGGTTGGATGGCGGCGCCAGCGCGGCCTTCGCCTGGAGTTGCCGGGCCACGCGGTTGCGCGGCTGCAGGAGTTCCGCGGCCGGGGTGCCGAACAGGCGCTGGAAGGTCTGCGCGTAGGCGCCGAGCGGATTGCCGCCTTGCACGGCGGAGGCCTTCGCCCCCTCTCGCAACAGACCGAGCAGCGCGGCCGATGCCGCGTTCAGGCCGTCCTCGCCGACGGCCTTGCGCGCAGCCGCCTGGCGCAACTGGTATTCCTCGAAACCGTAGTAGCGCCGCGACAACTGCTGCAACACGTCGCGGACCTGGGCATCGAAGCCGCGTTTCGCCGACAGCCGTCCCAGCGGCGCCGCCAAGGCGCGCTCGTCCGGCGCCCCCAACGGCCCGGACTGCATGGCCATCAGGGTCAACAACACTTTCGGGTTGATGCTGTAGTAGCCGCTCCAGTGCTCCAGGTATTCGCTCTTGTCGCGCAGCGCCGGCGCGTTCAAGGCCAGGTAGGCCTCGAGGTCGAACGCCTCGGCGTCGCGACCGTAGAGGAACAGGTCGTCATTCAGCGGCAGGGCCACGCTGGGCAGTTGCAACTGGCCGAGTAACTCCGCCGAATAGCGGAAGGCCGGCAGGCCATCGTCATGGGCATTGGCCGTACCGCCCACGGCGAGCGCCAGCAAGACGAAGAGGAACGGCGAGCGCGAACTCGCCATCGCGCGGGATCTTTTGTGCTGCATGGGTAGCTCCTGGTCATCGAAGGGAAACCTTGAAAGCCAGCAGCCCGGCGACATCGCCTCCGACGGGATAGCCTGGTCCGCTCCGCCGGTATTTCGCCCAGGCCGGGTTGCACGCCGCAGGACCGTGCAACGCCGTCACCCGGGAAGACAACTATCAGCTTTTGCAGTAGATCCGGTGCCCCGCTCCGTCCGGCTGTAAAGCGTGCGGCAGCGCACTCCAACCGAGCCGAATCGATCACAGAACGCCAGGCGTCGGAAATACTTCGATACAGTCTGCGCGCTCAGCGTTCCTCGTCGGAGGAACCGTCGAGCGGATCACGACGCGCCAGCTCGGCCTCGTCGAGGCCGTGGCCGGCTCCGATCTCGTTGCCATGCACGACCCTCAGGCGCTTGTCCGCGGGCGATTCGCCGCCGCGCTCGGCCGGCGAGCGGGCGCCGCTTTCGTCGATCAGGGTTTCCGGCGCCAGATCGTCCATGCCGACGTTATCCTGGTAACCATCGTCCTCGTCCGGCTGCCCGCCAGCGTGGCCCGCCTCACGTACCCGCCGCGAGGAAAACTCGGCCTCCACCTCGGCCTCGGGCCGCTCGTCGCCGATCCGCGCCTTACGCGCCTGGCGGCGCTCGTCGAAATCGAGCTCGCGCATCGAACCCATGCGGTCCTGGATATCATCGATTTCCTGGGGTGTTGTTTTCCGTCGTGTAGCCATGACGACCTCCGTTACGAATGGCGGGCACGCGCCGGGAATGGCACGCTGCCCTTGTTCGGTCGACCGGCGAGGCGCGGGAAGATTCAGGAAATCCAACCGACGGCGGCCGCCTCGCAATCGCGGCGGCGGGCAAAAAAAAGCCGGATCGGCCCGGGGCGGGCTGGACGATCCGGCGTAATCGAAGCGCGGGACGTCGCGCACCTTGCCGCCGGCACGGGCGGGAGGTGGCGCACAGCGTTTCGCAGGGAATGACCACGGCATCGGCCGGTGGTCCAGGGGGAGTCAGGTCGGCACGGCTTCCTCGAGATAGTCGATGGCCTGGCGCACGGTCTCGATCCGTTCCGCATCGTCATCGGCGATCTCGACGCCGAACTCCGCTTCCAGGGCCATGACCAGTTCGACTACCTCGAGCGACTCGGCACCGAAGTCGTTACGGAAGTCGCTGTCCAGCCGGATGTCGCATTCCTCCACGCCGAACCGGGCGGCTACCAGTTTCCTCACTCTGGTCTCGATGTCGTCCATGCATTGCGGTCCCACTGCCCGGCCCTGGAAAAAAGTGCGGCTACTAAAGCCTCCGTCCCCGCCAGCGACAACTGCCAGATCTGGCAGTGGCGCTGCGCTGGAGCGCGGCCGCCGCAGCGCGCCGGACAATCCGGTGGACGGAGCGCGACGCGAGGATTCGAAGTCCGTCACAGGGCGCTTCCCGGCGTATGCGCAATCACCCGCGCCTTCCCTCGCGGCAGGCTTTCGGGCAGTTCCGCCAGGGCCCGGCGTGCCTGCTCCGGGTCGAGGTAGTCGCCCCGCTCCACCGCGAACAGCTCCTGGCCATCGCGCAGTTCGCGGCGCAAACGCAACGACAGGCCCGGATGCCGCTCGATCAGCGCGCGCATGAAGGCTTCGCTGCTGCCCTCGACCAATCGCACGGCGTAGCGCTGGGGTGACGGCGGCTGCGGCGCGTGCGTGCCCTGGCGAACCTCCAGCACCTCGCCGCCGCGACCGTCGCCCAGGGACGCCGGGTCCGCCAGGCGCGGCTTCTCCATCAGCACCGGGGCTGGAGCCGGATAGCTGCGCGGCGAGCCAATAGGTGCCGGTGCGACCTGGGCGGCGGGACGCAGGTCGATGGCGCCGGCATCCTCGAACAGCGGGCGCGCCGGTTCGCCGGCGGCACCGCGCAGCAACTGGATGGAACGGTAACGGCCATGGCTGATGCGCTCCAGGCCGGCGGCATCGCGGACGATGCTCGGTCGCAGGAAGACCATCAGGTTGCGCTTCACCCGGGTCTCGCGGGACGAGCGGAACAGCCGGCCGACGCCGGGGATGTCGCCCAGCAGCGGTACCCGCGAATCGCTGCGCTGCAGGTCGTCCTGGATCAATCCACCGAGGACGATGACCTGGCCGTCGTCAGCCAGTACGGTGCTCTTGATCGAGCGCTTGTTGGTCACCAGGTCCACCGCCTTCGCCGCCAGGGTGGCGGTTGGCGCGATGGAGGATATTTCCTGCTCGATCTCCAGGCGCAGCATGCGGTCCTCGCCGATGTGCGGCGTGACCTTGAGGGTCACCCCGATATCCTTGCGCTCGACAGTGGTGAACGGATTGCTCGAACCGCTGGCGCTGGTGGTGTAGCTGCCGGTCTGGAACGGCACGTTCTGGCCGACCAGGATTTCCGCCTTCTGGTTGTCCAGGGTCAGCAGGCTCGGCGTCGACAGCAGGTTGCTGCGGCTATTGCGGCTCAGCGCGGTGACCAGTGCGCCGAAATCGCGACTGCCGAGGCCGACTATCGCACCGTCGGGCAGCTCTGCCGGCGGCTTGCCGGCCTGCAACGCGCCCAGCAGGGTGCCGATGGACAACCCGCTGTCGGCGAAGCCAGCGCCGCCGGCGACATGCCCGCTACGCAGCGCCCATTGCACCCCGAGGGCGTCGCCGATCTCGCCGGACAGCTCGACGATCGCCGCCTCCACCAGCAGTTGCGCGCGCGGCACGTCGAGCTGGCGGACGATGTCCTCGAGCAGGCCGACATCCTCCGGGTCGGCGAGGATCACCAGGGCATTCAGCGATTCGTCGGCGCGCACCAGCAGGCCGCGCTTGCCGCTTCCCCGGCCATCCTGGCCCCGCTCGCCGTGCAGCGATTCGCCGATCTCCCCGAGGGTGGCGGCAAGGGTCTTGGCGTCGCCATGGCGCAGGCGGATCACCCGGCTGTTCGCCGACCGCGACGAGGGGACGTCGAGCGACTGCGCCAGCCGCAGCAAGCGCGCTCGCGCCTGCGGCGGACCGAGCAGGACCAGGCGGTTGCTGCGGCTGTCGGCGAGGACCTGGACGGTGGCGGCGCTCTTCCCGGCGGCCGGGGTGACGCTGCGATCGAGCACCTCGGCGATTTCCGCGACCCAGGCATGGCGCATGTCGTAGATGCTGTAGTCATGTTCGCCGGCCCGGTCGAGGCTGCGCACGATCGCCTCGATGCGCTCGATGTTGGAGCGGCGGTCGCTGACGATCAGCGCGTTGGCCGACGGTACGGCGGCCAGATGGCCATGGGCCGGGACCAGCGGCCGGATCATCGGGATCAGTTCCGCCACCGAGGTCTGCTGCGCCTGGACCACCCGCGTCTCCAGGCTGCCCGGCCCATCGCGGACGGTCTTCTGCGCGGCGTCCTGGCGTGCCTCCATGTTCGGCACGATACGCGCCTGGTCGCCCTGCGGCAGCACCGCGTAGCCATGGGTGGCGAGCACCGAAAGGAACAGCTGGTAGACCTCCGCCAGGCTGAGCCGCGCCTGGGATACCACCGTGACCCGCCCCTTCACCCGCGGATCGACGACGAAGGTCTGGCCGCTGATGCTCGATACCTGCTCGATGAAGTCGCCGATCTCGGCATCCTTCATGTTGATCGTCCACTGCTCTTCCTCTTGCGCGGCGGCAGTCTCGGCAGGTGCCGGATGGACCGGCGGCGCCAGGCCGAGGACGGCCAGCGACAGGACCAGGAACAGCGGAGACAGGCGCTGGGCGGAACGGGTACTACAACGTGGCATGGGTGGTTTCTGCCCCTTCGGCTTTGGGGAAATACAGACGTTCTTCATAACCCTGGTCGCGCAGCACCACATGGTCGCGATGAACCGCCAGCAGCACGGTGCCGGGGCGCACTTCGGCGCCCGGCAGGAAGCGCTGCGAGCGCCCGGCCACCGCGATCAGCGCCGCCGAGCGGTCCTCGCGACGCGCCAGGAAGCAGGCCAGCAGGCGCAATTGCAGACGCTCGCCCGCCGTCGCGCCGCGCGGCGACGGAGCGCCACCGACTCCGGGGCCAGCAGTCCGACCAGCGCAACCAGCCCCTCCGCCGTGCGCC
>OJZQ01000090.1_pt1 | contig 42499 bp, 40 predicted proteins | sample 1610471 | NCBI WGS metagenome assembly OJZQ01 (sample SAMN04436655, study PRJEB24849) | human gut metagenome | biome: human gut; feature: NICU; material: stool | host: Homo sapiens | place: USA: Saint Louis, MO | collected 2010-05-13 | reverse complement strand
GCCCGCCAAGCCGGGGCAGACCTTCGCCCTGTTCGATTCGGCCAATGACGAATGGCTGGAGTGGGCGCCCAGGATCGCCCTGAGGAGCGGGGCCCGTTGATGTCGCATCGCACCGCGGCAGCATGAATCCATTCGATCAACCCAGAAGGAGAACGCCGATGTCCAGGCGCTTGCTTTTCGTGGCCACCCTGGTCGCGACCCTTTCCCTTGCCGCTCATGCCGACGAACCCCTGCCATCGGTCGAGCAGGTGATGAACGAGCACAAGGAAAAGATCAGGAACCAGCTGGAAACCATCAACTACAAGCGCAAACGGATGGTCGAGGCAAACATGGCGCTGGACGGCACCGAAGCCGAGACGTTCTGGCCGATCTATTCACGCTACCGAGGCGAGACGGACAGCCTGCACAAGGAGACATTCCAGCTCCTGCTCGAATATGCCCGCGCCTATGGTTCCGGCAGCATTACCGACGCGGAAGCTTCGAGGATGGTCGACCTCTATCGGGGATTGCAGGAGAAACAGCTGGCCGTGCTGCACCGGTACGTGCAGGAAGTGGCCGAGAAGATGTCACCTCGGCGGGCCATGCGCTTCCTGCAGATCGAAGCGCAACTGGACGCGCTGGAGGCGTTGCAGATCGGCAAGCAGGTTCCGCTGATCAATTGAGTTTCACGGCACCGGCCGTGTCCATGCCTGGGCGAGTTCCGCATCGCCCAGGCGCATCGTTTTGCTCAGCGTGCCGAGCGAAGCCGCCGCCACAGCGTGGTCCGGCTGATCCCGAGCCGACGCGCAGCCTCGTCAAGGCTGCCCTGGCAGCTGTCCAGCGTCTCCTGTATGTAGCGCAACTGCGCGGTTTTGCCGATGGCGTGCAAATCCTTTGTGCGCGATGGCTCTTTCCGGGACCTGGGCTGAGGCTGGCCTTCGAATAGCTCGGGCAGCACGCGAGCCAGGTAATGCTCATCCACGCCGTGCTCATGGAAGATTTCGCTGGCGGAGAGCATCGCCCGTTCGATGACATTCTCCAGTTCCCTGACGTTTCCGGGCCAGGAATGGCGGACGAGGTAGGGTAGCAGGAGCGTCGTTATGCCTGCGGCACCCGGTGGCTGGCCCTGGACCAGCAGGCGCTGGCTGATTCCCTGGCAAATCAGAGGAATGTCCTCGGGCCGCTCGCGCAGGGGAGTGGTCTGCAAGCGCAGGATATTCAGCCGGTAATACAGGTCGGTGCGAAACTCGCGATCCTTCATGGCGGCCCCCAGGTCCTTGTGGGTGGCGGCGACGATGCGCACGTCGATGGAGATCGGCTCGGTGCCGCCCAGGCGCAAGACCTCTCGCTCCTGCAATACACGAAGGAGGCGAGTCTGCAGCGACACAGGCATGTCGCCGATCTCGTCGAGGAACAGCGTGCCACGGTGCGCCGCCTCGAACAGGCCGGGCTTGCCGCCTTTGCGCGAACCGCTGAAGGCGCCTTCCTCGTAGCCGAACAGTTCGCTTTCCAGTAGCGACTCGGGAAACGCCGCGCAGTTGATGGCGACGAAAGGCCCGTGCCGGCGAGGGCTCTCGTTATGGATCCCTTGAGCGAGCAGTTCCTTGCCGGTGCCGCTTTCGCCAGTGATCAGGATGGTCGAATGGCTGGCGGCAAAGCGCTTGGCCAGCTGCAACATCTCACGGTTGGCCTTGCTCGCGCCGTTGAGTTGTTCGAGCCGGTAACGCGCGGTGAAGGCACCTGGACGGCGAGTGGAGCGGATGCGTTGATCCGCGCGCTGCACGGCGGTGATGTCCTGGCAGGTGAGCACCAGGCCGGTACGCTCGCCATTCTCCAGGATCGGCAGGAGATTGCTGACCACGGCGTGCGAGCCCAGCCGGATCACCCGGTTTTCCTCGCCACCGCCATCCTCTAGCGCCTGTTGCAGGTCAAGCTCCGGGCATAGCTGCTGTAACGGTCGACCCAGAGCCGAGCTGACCGGCAACTCCAGCAACTGGGCAAGGGCAGGGTTGAGCGATTGCACCACACCCTGGTTGTCGACCGCTGCCACACCGCTTGGAATGTGTTGCAGCACCGCGTCCAGATGCCGCCGCTTGGCGATCTCCAGGCGCTGGCTGTCGAGGACTCCCATGGCTTCCTCGAGCGCCTTGCGCGCAGTGTCTTCGCTCAGCGACAGCACGCCGTGCAGGCCTGCCTGTTCCGCCAGCTCCACCACCGTCGACGAACCGATGATGCTGCGGCAACCCAGCCGGGCTACCTCCAGGACAGCCTGGCGAGCCTCTTCCAGGGTGGTGTAGGCGACCTGGTGAACCTGCACCGTGAACAGCGTTCGCATGGCTTGCAGGTCCCGGTCGATGCGGTTGTAGCTGAGCAGGGCGACATGGGAGGAGTGTTCGCGGGCTTGCTCCAGCGCACGCAACAGGTCTCCGCCGCCAACGCGCATCGTCAGAACCGGACGTGCCAGGTGTCTACGCAGGTAGGCGGCAGTGGCGCCAGCACAGACGAACACGTCGGCCTTGCCGCGCTGTTCGAGATCGCGGGCGGTTTGCAGGGCTTCGGATACCGAGGTGTCGAGCACCTCGATATGGACGTCCGGGTAGCCCGCCGCCAGGCCGGCCACCAGGCTGGCGAGGCGACTGCGCTGCCGAGGTCGTTGAAGGTGACTGACCAGCACGACAACCTGGGAAAGGGGAGGACGCATGTCGAGACCTGTTCAGGATTGAATTGTTTCGATACTGAATCAGTTCGTTGCAAAAGTGAAACCCGGATTGCTTCGTCGAGCGCCATGGAAAAACCTGGCGCCAGAGAGCGCGCGGGTTACAGGCATATCCCGAAAATTGGCCCAGGCGTTGCTAAAGCTGTCTGACAACATGACTACAGGCAGGCCCTACAACCCCATGAGCACTCCTCCTACGACCGTACGGGACGGCGAGACATTCGTGGCCCCGGACGACCAGCCACTGGTCGAGTTCATCCGCGAGCACGCCGCAGCGAAGCGGGTGGTCATCCAGGCACGCCAGCGCCTGAGCGGCGGCGCCATCCAGGAAAACTGGCTGCTGGACCTGCTGATCGAAGGCGGCCCCTGGGCTGGCGCCCGGCGTTGGGTGCTGCGCAGCGACGCGCTTTCCGCGCTACCCGCCAGCCTTGACCGCGAACAGGAGTTCGCGGTGCTGCAAGTGGTTCATCAAGCCGGTGTGAAAGTACCGCGCCCGCTGTGGCTGTGCCGCGATATGCGCGTGCATGGGCGGGTGTTCTTCCTGATGGAGTACGTGCCGGGTGTCGCCGCCGGTCGCTTGCTCAGCGCTGGCGCCGGCACCCAGGGCCGGGCGCAGCTGGCGGCGCAGCTTGGCGCCAACCTGGCGCGCCTGCATCAGGTTCGCCCGCCGTGCGCCGCGCTGGATTTCCTGCCGATGCCAACCCGCTCACCGGCCTTGGCGACCATCGACGCCTATCGCCACTACCTCGACACCCTCGCCGATGCCTATCCGGTGCTGGAGTGGGGCCTGCGCTGGTGCGAGCTGCACGCACCGCGCAACAGCATCCTGTGTCTGTTGCACCGTGACTACCGCACCGGCAACTACCTGGCCAGCGAACAGGGACTCGAAGCCGTACTCGACTGGGAGTTCACCGGCTGGGGCGACCCTTGCGAGGACCTAGGCTGGTTCACCGCCCGCTGCTGGCGCTTCACCCGCCCAGACCTCGAGGCCGGCGGTATCGGCCAACTGGAGGACTTCCTGGGGGGCTACCACGAGGTGTCTCCGCTGCGTATCGAGCGCAGCCAACTGCACTACTGGCAGGTCATGGCCACCCTGCGCTGGGCGGTGATCGCCCTGCAGCAAGGCCAGCGCCACCTGTCCGGCGAAGAGCCGTCCATTGAGCTGGCACTGACCGCACGACTGCTGCCGGAGCTTGAGCTCGACATCCTGCACATGACCGGAGCCGAAGCGCCATGACCCAGCCCGATGCCCATGAACTGCTCGACATCGCTCGCTCGACGCTTCTGGAGCAACTGCTGCCAGCGCTGCCCGGCGAGCTGCGTTACCCGGCCCTGATGATCGCCAATGCCATGGCCATCGCAGCCCGCGAAAGCCGCCTGGGGGCTCTGGCCGAGGACCAGGAGCGGACACGTCTGGCCGCCTTGGTCGACGAGGCGCCCGCAGCCTTGCCCGACCTGCGCCGCCAACTGGCACGGGCCATTCGCCTGGGCAGCCATGACGCCCCGCAAAACCATAGAACCCTGGTCGAGACATTGCGCCAGGTCACCCTCGCCCGATTGGCCATCAGCAATCCCAAGGCCTTGCCCTGAACGGCGTCAGCCATCTCATTCCCGACAGACAAGCACCCAGAAGGACAACCATGAACTTCACCCTCCCGGACGAACTGCTCGCCTTGCAGGCCAAGACCCGAGACTTCATCGCCGAACAGGTCATCCCGCTCGAGAACGACCCCCGCCAGGACAGCCACGGCCCCAGCGACGCCCTGCGCCAGGACCTGGTGGCCCGCGCCCGCGCGGCCGGCTTGCTGACGCCCCACGCCAGCCGCGAAATGGGTGGCCTGGCGCTGAGCCACGTGGCCAAGGCGATCGTCTTCGAAGAGGCCGGCTACTCGCCGCTGGGCCCGGTGGCGCTGAACATCCATGCCCCGGACGAAGGCAACATCCACCTGATGGACGTGGTCGCCACCGAGGCGCAGAAAGACCGCTGGTTGCGCCCGCTGGTCCAGGGCCATGCCCGTTCCTGCTTCGCCATGACCGAGCCTGCGCCAGGCTCCGGCTCGGACCCCTCGATGCTGCGCACCACCGCCACCCGCGCTGGCGACGACTACCTGATCAATGGCCGCAAGTGGCTGATCACCGGCGCAGAAGGCGCCGACTTCGGCATCGTCATGGCGCGCATGGAGGATGGTACGGCGACCATGTTCCTGACCGACATGAAACGCGACGGCATCATCCATGAGCGTCAGCTGGACTCGCTGGACAGCTGCTTCACCGGTGGCCACGGGCAGCTGCGTTTCGACAACCTGCGTATTCCGGCGAGCGATGTGCTCGGCGAGATCGGCAAGGGGTTCCGGTATGCCCAGGTGCGCCTGGCGCCGGCGCGGCTCACCCACTGCATGCGCTGGCTGGGCGCCGCGCGTCGCGCCCACGACATCGCCTGCGACTATGCGCGCACCCGCGACGCCTTCGGCAAGCCGCTGGGCGAGCACCAGGGTGTGGGCTTCATGCTGGCCGACAACATGATGGACCTGCACGTGGTGCGCCTGGCGGTGTGGCACTGCGCCTGGGTGCTCGACCAGGGCCGGCGGGCCAATGTCGACTCCAGCATGGCCAAGGTGATCAGCGCCGAGGCGTTGTGGCGGGTGGTCGATCGTTGCGTCCAGGTACTGGGCGGGCGCGGGGTGACCGGAGACACCGTGGTGGAGCGGATCTTCCGCGACATTCGCCCGTTCCGCATCTATGACGGCCCGAGCGAGGTGCACCGCATGAGCCTGGCGAAGAAACTGCTCGACCAGCGCCTGGAGGCCCGCTGATGCAGCCGAACCTGACCCGACTGTTCGCCCTCGACGGGCGCCGCGCCCTGGTGACCGGAGCCTCCAGCGGCCTGGGCCGCCACTTCGCCATGACCCTGGCCGCCGCAGGCGCCGAGGTGGTGGTGACTGCCAGGCGCCAGGCGCCGCTGCAGGCACTGGTGGAGGCCATCGAGGTGGCGGGAGGGCGGGCGCAGGCCTTTGCCCTCGATGTGACCTGCCGTGAGGATATCTGCCGGGTGCTCGATGCCGCCGGCCCGCTGGATGTGCTGGTCAACAATGCGGGGGTGAGCGACAGCCAGCCCTTGCTGGCCTGCGACGATCAAAGCTGGGACCGCGTGCTCGACACCAACCTCAAGGGCGCCTGGGCGGTGGCCCAGGAAAGCGCCAGGCGCATGGTCGCGGCGGGGAAGGGCGGCAGCCTGATCAATGTCACTTCGATCCTCGCCAGCCGTGTGGCCGGCGCCGTCGGCCCCTACCTGGCGGCCAAGGCCGGCCTGGCCCACCTGACCCGCGCCATGGCGCTGGAGTTGGCGCGCCATGGCATCCGGGTGAACGCCCTGGCGCCCGGCTACGTGATGACCGACCTGAACGAGGCCTTCCTGGCCAGCGAGGCCGGCGACAAGTTGCGCTCGCGTATCCCCAGCCGCCGCTTCAGCGTGCCGGCGGACCTGGACGGCGCCTTGCTGCTGCTCGCCAGCGATGCCGGGCGGGCCATGAGCGGCGCCGAGATCGTGGTCGATGGCGGCCACCTGTGCAGCAGCCTGTAACGCGCCCTGGCGCAATAACAACAAGAACAGGAGGTATGTATGTGCGTGCAAGACCCGAGCAATGTGTCGATGAGGTGGCTGCCATGATGGTCCCGACCCTCGAGCACGAGCTTGCTCCCAACGAAGCCAACCATGTCCCGCTGTCGCCGCTGTCGTTCCTCAAGCGTGCCGCGCAGGTGTACCCGCAGCGCGATGCGGTGGTCTATGGCGCAAGGCGCTACAGCTACCGCCAGTTGCACGAGCGCAGTTGCGCCCTGGCCAGTGCCCTGGAGCGGGTCGGCGTACAAGCGGGCGAGCGGGTGGCGATACTGGCGCCGAATATCCCGGAAATGCTCGAGGCCCACTATGGCGTACCCGGTGCCGGGGCGGTGCTGGTATGCATCAACATCCGCCTGGAGGCACGCAGCATCGCCTTCATCCTGCGCCACTGTGCGGCCAGGGTGCTGATCTGCGACCGTGAGTTCGGTGCCGTGGCCCAGCAGGCGCTGGCCATGCTCGATGCGCCGCCCTTGCTGGTGGGCATCGACGATGATCAGGCCGAGCGCGCCGACCTCGCCCACGACCTGGACTATGAGGCGTTTCTGGCCCAGGGCGACCCGGGGCGGCCGCTGAGTGCGCCGCAGAACGAATGGCAGTCGATCGCCATCAACTACACCTCCGGCACCACGGGGGATCCCAAGGGCGTGGTCCTGCATCACCGAGGCGCCTACCTCAACGCCTGCGCCGGCGCGCTGATCTTCCAGTTGGGGCCGCGCAGCGTCTACCTGTGGACCTTGCCGATGTTCCACTGCAACGGCTGGAGCCATACCTGGGCGGTGACGCTGTCCGGTGGCACGCACGTGTGCCTGCGCAAGGTCCAGCCAGATGCGATCCACGCTGCGATTGCCGAGCATGCGGTGACCCACCTGAGCGCCGCGCCGGTGGTGATGTCGATGCTGATCCATGCCGAGCATGCCAGCGTCCCTGCCGTGCCGGTATCGGTGATCACCGGCGGCGCCGCGCCGCCCAGCGCGGTCATCGCCGCCATGGAAGCACGCGGCTTCAGCATCACCCACGCCTACGGCATGACCGAAAGCTACGGCCCCAGCACCCTGTGCCTGTGGCAGCCGGGGGTCGACGAATTGCCGCTGGAGGCCCGGGCCCAGTTCATGAGCCGCCAGGGCGTCGCCCACCCGATGCTCGAGGAGGCCACGGTGCTGGATACCGACACCGGCCGTCCGGTCCCGGCCGACGGCCGCACCCTTGGCGAACTGGTAGTGCGGGGCAACACCGTGATGAAAGGCTACCTGCACAACCCCGAGGCCACCCGTGCCGCGTTGGCCGACGGCTGGCTGCACACCGGCGACCTGGCCGTGCTGCACCCGGACGGCTACGTGGAAATCAAGGACCGGGCCAAGGACATCATCATTTCCGGCGGCGAGAACATCAGCTCGCTGGAGATCGAGGAAGTGCTCTACCAGCACCCCGAGGTGGTCGAGGCCGCGGTGGTGGCGCGCCCGGATTCGCGCTGGGGCGAGACACCCCACGCGTTCGTCGCCTTGCGGGCGGATGCCTTACCCAGAACCACGGGTGACGATCTGGTCCGCTGGTGCCGCGAGCGCCTGGCGCACTTCAAGGCACCGCGGCATGTGACGCTTACCGAACTGCCCAAGACCGCCACCGGCAAGATCCAGAAGTTCGTCCTGCGCGAGTGGGCCCGGCAGGAGGAGGAGGCCGGCGACGCCGGCCGCTGATGGCGCTGCCGCACCCGCACATTCCATAACAATAACTAGGTTGCCCGAGGTGTCCCATGTCCAGCCTGCTATACGCACGTATCCGCGCCAGTGCCCGGTTCCAGCAACTGGTGGCGCGCCGAAACCGTTTCACCCTGAGCCTGCTCCTGCTGATCCTGGCCACGTTCCACGGCTACATCGCGCTGGTATCGTTCTGCCCCGAGCTGATTGCCAGGCGTCTGGCGCAGGGCTCGAACATGACCTTCGGCGTCGCGGCCGGCGTGTTCCTGTTCGTGTTCTTCTGTGCCTTGTCGGCGCTCTATGTGTACCGCGCCAACGGCGAATTCGATCGCCTGACCCAGGCTCTGGTCGCTGGGCTGGAAGAGGAGCAGGGCGCATGAAGAAGCTCCTTCCCCTGGCGTTGTCGCTGCACTCCGGCCTGCTGTTGGCCTCGCCCGCGTTGGATGCTGGCCAGCGCCAGCCGCTCAACCTGCATGCCATCGGCATGTTCATGGTGTTCGTGCTGTTCACCCTGTGCATCACCTGGTGGGCGGCGCGACGGACCCATTCGACGGCGGATTTCTATAGCGCCGGTGGCGGTATCCGGGGCTGGCAGAACGGCCTGGCGCTGGCCGGCGACTACATGTCCGCCTCCACGCTGCTGGGAATCACCGCGCTCATCTACAGCTCCGGGATGGATGGCTACATCTATCTCATCGCCTTCTTCGCGGGCTGGCCGGTACTGCTGCTATTGATGACCGAGCGGCTGCGCAACCTGGGCCGCTTCACCTTCGCCGACATCACCTCGTACCGTCTCGACCAGGGCAAGGTGCGCACCATGGCCGCCATCGGATCGCTGACCGTGGTGTGTTTCTACCTGGTGGCGCAGATGGTCGGGGCCGGGCAGTTGATCAGGCTGCTGTTCGGCCTGGACTACCAGATCGCCCTGGTGATCGTCGGTGCGCTGATGATGCTGTATGTGACCTTCGGCGGTATGGTGGCAACCACCTGGGTGCAGATCGTCAAGGCATTCCTGCTGCTGGTCGGCGGCTCGCTGGTGCTGTTCCTGGCGATGCGCGAATTCGACTTCAGCTATGACAGGCTGGTCAGCCAGGCGATGGATAGCCATGCCCTGGGCGAACGCCTGCTGGCCCCTGGTGGCTTGCTGGCCGACCCGTTGACCGCGCTATCGCTGAGCCTGGGGCTGGTGTTCGGCACCGCCGGGCTGCCGCACATCCTGATGCGTTTCTTCACCGTCGGCGATGCCCGGGAGGCGCGCAAGTCGGTGCTCTACGCCACCGGGTTCATCGGCTACTTCTTCAATGTCATTTTCCTGCTGGGCCTGGCGTCGATCGTGATCGTCAGCCAGCAGCCCCGGTTCTTCGAGGGCGGGGAAGCGGGAGGCAAGCTGCTGGGCGGGGGCAACATGGTGGTCATGCACCTGGCCCAGGCAGTGGGAGGCAACCTGCTGCTGGGCTTCCTCTCCGCCGTGACCTTCGCCACCATCCTGGCCGTGGTGTCAGGCCTGGCCCTGGCCGGGGCGTCCGCCATCGCCCATGACCTGTATGCGCGGGTGATCATGAAGGGCGCGGCCAGCGAGGCGCAGGAGCTGCGGGTAACCAAGCTGGCAACCCTGGGCCTTGGCTTGGTGGCGATAGCCCTGGGCATCGTGTTCGAGAACATCAACGTGGCCTTCATGGTCGCCCTGGCCTTTGGCATCGCCGCTTCGGCCAACTTCCCGGTGCTGTTCCTGTCGATGTTCTGGTCGGGGCTGACCACCCGTGGCGCGTTGGCCGGTGGCTACGTCGGGTTGTTCAGCGCCATGGGCTTCGTGGTTTTCTCCAGGCTGGTGTGGGTGGATGTGTTGCACTTCGCCGATCCGCTGTTCCCCTATACCCAGCCTGCGCTGTTCTCCATGCCGTTGGCGTTCCTGGTGGCGTATGGCGTTTCCCGCCTGGACCGGACCAAGCGGGCCATGGCGGAAAGGGCAGCCTTCGCCGACCAGTACGTACGAGGCCAGACCGGCCTTGGCGCCAGCGGAGCCATAGACCACTGAGGCGCACACGGTCGCTGTCGAACGGGTGGCAGCGACCGCATGGCAGGCTTTGAGGCTGTCTGTCGCCCGAGGCCTGGCTAGTGCCCCCGGAAGATGTCTCCGATACCGACGGTGGGGTAGTGCTCCATGCGCTGAGCCGTCCCGCGGTTGACGACGGAAGGCTTCGAAAACAGTGCACTCAGGAAGATGACCAGTACAAGGACAGCCAGTAGAAAACCGAATCGGCGCATATGATTCTCCAGCGATTTTTTATAGTTGTTGTCTTCGGGCGCTATCCACGAGGACCTTAGAAGCGCAGCGCAGTCACTGTCCCGCCGCGCTTGCGGTGTCGCATTCGCGGGCGAACAGGCGGGTGACGGCTACGATGTCCTGTTCGCCATAGCCCATGGCTGCCGCGCGTTGCACGGCCTGGCACAGCGCGTCGAAGACCGGCGTCCAGGCCCCTTGTGCGTGCAGGGCTCCGGCGATATGGGCGAAGGCCTGGGCATGCACATCGAGCCTCGCCTGATCGCCTGCGAAATCCTGCGCTTCCAGCCGACGGACCGCTTCCTCGAGTGCATCGGCGACGAAAAAGCGCGACGTGTCGAGCATGAGCCGAGCGGTCTTCGAAGGCGGCAGGCCGAAGTGGACACCAGCCCCCACGGCCTCGAAGAAAGCCACCATCGCGGCAAACGCATGCGCGTGGAGCACGGTGGCGAAGGCCAATGCTTCGTCCCAGGGGAGGAACGTCGTATGACCGGCAAGCCCCTCAAGCAGCGCCCGATGCCGTTCGAAGGCCTCAGGATCACCGGTATGAATGCTGTGGCTTTCGCGACGACCAACGTTGCGCGGGTAGGCCACGATCATCCCTTTGACGTAATGGCCGCCCGCGCGGTTGACGAGACTCTGAAGCGCCAGGCCCTCGTCCCGGGCGTTGGTCGTGTAATCGACGATCGTACGGTTGGCCAGCGCCTGCATCACACCTGGCATCCCGAGCACCTCGTGGGTCGCCTGGTTGTCCAGGAGCACGAAGATCGTGGCCGGGCTTGCAGCCAGCGCGGCTTCGGCGCTCTCGCACAGGTGAGCGCCAGCGGCGACGAGCGCCGCGGCCTTGCCGGGCGAGCGGTTCCAGATCGCCACGCGCCTGCCTTGCCTGAGCAACGCTTGGGCCATGATGGTTCCCATGGCTCCGAGCCCGATCACGGACACTTCGAACTCGAAGCTTTCATCATTGTGTTCACGCACGCTCGAGGTCTCCTGATTATTGTTCTGGCTGATGTCCAACAGGTCTCCGGCCTGCGCTTCAACACAGGCCGAAGGGTGACCCTGGCAGCTATTCTCCCAGCGCTGCCGCGACCGATTCGCCGAAGGCCCTGAGGCCGTCTTCGAGTTGGTCGGTCGGAGTGTTCAGCGGTGGCATCAGCTTGATGATTTCGCCATTCGGGCCGCAGCGGTCGACCAGCACGCCCGCTTGCAGCACGCGCTGCTGGGCGTCCTTGGCGACCTCGACGTTGCCGCGGCCGAAATCGATGCCGGCGATCATGCCGCGACAACGCGCGGACGCGACGCCTGGAATTTCCGCAAAGCCGGCAACTGCGCGCTCCATGGCCGCGCAGTTGTCGGCCAGCAATTTCAGGAACTGCTCATCGTGCCAATAGCTGAGCGCGATGCGGGCGGTCAGGAACGCCAACTGGTTGCCGCGGAAGGTGCCGATGTGATCGCCCGGTTGCCATACATCCAGCCCGGCACGAAGCAACACGATCGCCATCGGCAGGCCGAAGCCGCCGATCGATTTGGCGCAGGTGATCAGGTCCGGCACCACCCCGGAGCGCTCGAAGCCGAAGAAGTCGCCGGTGCGGCCGCAACCGGCCTGGATCTCGTCGCAGATAAGCAGCACGCCGTGGTCGGTGGTCCACTTGCGCAAGCGTTGCAGCCATTGGTTGGAAGCCGGGTAGACGCCGGCCTGGATCTGCACCGACTCGACGATCACCGCCGCCGGCAGCTCCGAGCCGCTGCCCTGGTCGTTGGCCAGGCGCTCGAGGAAGCCAATGCTGTCGAATTCGCCATAGGGGCTGTCTTCGTAGGGCACGAACACCACGTCGGTGGAAAGCCCGGGGCCACGGCGAGTGCGGTTGCCGGTGACGGCCAGGGCGCCGGCGGTCATGCCGTGGTAAGCCCCGTAGAACGATACGACCTTGGTACGCCCGGTCGCCTTGCGCGCCAGCTTCAACGCCGCCTCGACGGCGTCGGCACCGGTCGGGCCGGTGAACTGGACCTTGTAGTCCCAGCCACGTGGCTTGAACAGGTCGCGCTCGATCGCTTCCAGGAACTGGCGCTTGGTGGTGGTGTGCAGGTCGAGGGCGTGGGTCACGCCGTTGGCCGACAGATACGCGATCAGCGCATCGCGCATGCGCGGGTCGTTGTGGCCATAGTTCAGGGCGCCGGCGCCGGCGAAGAAGTCCAGGTATTCGCGGCCATCTTCGCCGCGGATCCTGCTGCCTTGGGCGGTATCGAACACCAGGGGCAAGTCGCGGCAGTACATCCGCACGTTGGACTCGAGCCTTTCGAACGTCTCGATGTTGTTCATGCAAACCTCTTGAAAAATGATCTGGGTAGTCCGGGGTGTGGGCGGTCAGTGCTTGAACATCACGTGGCGCACCACGGTGTAGTCTTCCAGGCCGTACATCGACAGGTCCTTGCCGTAGCCGGACAGCTTGACCCCGCCGTGGGGCATTTCGCTGACCAGCATGAAGTGGGTGTTGACCCAGGTGCAGCCGTATTGCAGGCGGGCGGCCAGGCGATGAGCGCGCCCCACATCGGCGGTCCATACCGAAGACGCCAGGCCGTAATCGGAGTCGTTCGCCCAAGCCAGCGCCTGGGCTTCATCCTCGAACGGCGAGACGGTCACCACCGGGCCGAAGATCTCGCGGCGCACCACCTCATCCTCCTGCGTAGCGCCGGCCAGGACCGTCGGCTCGAAGAAGAAGCCGGCACCCTCGGCGCGCTTGCCGCCGGTGACCACTTCGATGTGCGGCAACTCCCTGGCCCGGTTCACGAACCCCTCGACACGCTCCAGATGCTCCTTGGTGATCAGCGGTCCCATCTCGGTCGCCGGATCGTCCGGCAGCCCGCACCGGATGCTGGATACGGCCTCGCCGAGCTTGCGAACGAACTCCTGGTAGACCCCTTTCTGCACATAGAGGCGGCACGCGGCGGTACAGTCCTGGCCGGCGTTGTAGAAGCCGAAGGTGCGGATGCCTTCGACGGCGGCGTCGATGTCGGCATCGTCGAAGATCAGTACAGGAGCCTTGCCCCCCAACTCCATGTGCATGCGTTTCACGCTCTCGGCCGTACCTTCGATGATCCGGCTGCCGGTGCGCACGGAGCCAGTCAGCGACACCATGCGCACCTGGGCATGGCTGGTCAGCGGCTCACCCACCGAGGCACCTCGACCGTGGACGATGTTGACCACGCCGGCGGGGAAGATCTCGGCAAGCAGCTCGCCCAGTTTCAAGGTACTCAGCGGCGTGTGCTCCGACGGTTTCAGCACCACGGTGTTGCCGCCGGCCAATGCCGGGCCGAGTTTCCACGCTGCCATCAACAACGGATAGTTCCACGGCGCGATGGAGGCGACCACGCCCACCGCGTCGCGGCGGATCATCGAGGTATGCCCCGCGACGTACTCTCCCGCCGCCGAGCCCTGAAGGCAGCGCACGGCGCCGGCGAAGAAACGGAACACGTCCGACACGGCGGGCAGTTCGTCCAGCAGCACGGCGTTGAAAGGCTTGCCGCAGTTGTCCGCCTCCAGGCGAGCGAACACGTGCGCCTGGGCATCGATGCGCTCGGCGAGCTTGAGCAGCAGGGCCGCGCGATCCTTGGGCGGCGTTTGCGACCAGGCGTCGAAGGCCGCATCCGCGCTCTGCACCGCGGCATGGACCTGGGCGCCGCTGGCCTCGGTAATTCGCACCAGGACGTTGCCCTGGGACGGGTTGTACACCGCGTGGCTCTCGCCTTCGCCGGCCACCAGGGCACCATTGATCAGAAGTTTGGTTTGCATATCGATTCTCGCCATTGAAGGGCAGGCTCGAAGCCGGCCTTGTGGTTGTTGTCAGAGCGTTCGATAGAAGGGTGGTCACTACGCCAGCGCGTCGGGCACCGGGTTGCGGAAGAAACTGGTCCGGCAAGCGAGATAGACCGCCCCCAGGCCCAGCCAGCTACAGCCCATGATCAGCGCGTCTTTATCCAGGCTGACCAGCATCCACCCGGCCGTGACCAGGCCAACGAGCGGGCAGAGCACCCCGCGCAGCAAGCCCGCCCCGTCTCCGAGGCGGGTATCGAAGGAGAGCCGCAACGCGCAAAGGTTGACTGCACTGAAGGCGAGAAACGCGCCGAAATTGACCAGGGACGTCGCGGTGGCGATCGTCAGGGCAAAACCCGCGCAGCCGAAAATGCCGCAGAGCAGAATGTTGAAGGCCGGGGTCTTGTAGCGAGGATGCAGGGCACCGAACAGCTTGCGCGGCAGTTGGTTGTCCCGCCCCAGGGCGTACAGCAGCCGGCCCACGCTGGCCTGGAACGACATGCCTGCGGCGAAGTGGGCGATGATGATCCCCGCCAGGACCACGGCGAAGAACAGGTCGCCGCCGATCATGCGGGCGATCTCGAAGGCGGCGCCGTCCACATGCTCGAAGGCGGGGGAGGGGTGCGCCAGGTACATGAAGTACGACGAGCCGACGTAGACCGAGCCGCCGGTCAATGCGACCAGCAGGATCGCGCGCGGCAGTGTCCGGCCCGGGTCGCGGGTCTCCTCGCTGAGCGTGGACAGCGCGTCGAAGCCCAGGAACGAGTACGCGGCAATGGCGGCGCCGGCCATGCTGGTGGCGAAGGACACGTCCGGGTTGAAGAACGGCTTGGCCGACAGCAGCCCGCCAGGGCCGTTGGCCGCGACGATGTAGTGCACGCACAGGCCGATGAACACGACGATGATGGCCAGTTGCGCGACCATCAACAGCACGTTGAAGCGGTTGGCGACCTGGATGCCCAGGATATTAAGCAGCGAGGTGGAGACGATGAAGCCGATGATCCACACCCATTGCGGCACCTCTGGAAAGGCCATGTTGAGGTAGCTGGCGCCGAGCAGCCAGATCAGCATCGGGATGAAGAAGTAATCGAGTAGGGCGGCCCAGCCCACCATGAAGCCGAGGTTCGCGCTCAGCATCTTGCGAGTATAGGTGTAGGCCGAACCGGCGACCGGGAACACCCTGACCAGCCGGCCATAGCTCAAGGCCGTGAACACCACGCCGATTGCCGCGATCAGGTAGGCCATCGCAGTGGTGTTGCCGCTGGCCTGCGTGATCACGCCATAGGTGCCGAACACGATCAACGGAGCGAGGAACGCCAGACCGAACAGCAGAACGGAGAACGGACCCAGCGTGCGCTTCAATGAAGCGCCGGCGATTGATTCGCTCATGACGGGCCTCCTTCACGCTACGTAGTGGTAAGCGGCGGCGACGATTTCACGGTAGGTTTCCACCGTCATTTGCTTGGCATTGCTGCCGTCGGAGAAATTCTTCTTCGACTTTTCGGCGATGCTCAGGAAGTCTTCCTCGCGCACGCCTTTCACCTCGGCGAAGCGGGGGATGCCCAGGTCCTTGCTCATCTGGAACAGGTAGCCGACAGCGGCCTCGGCGGCCTCGGCCGGCGAGAGGTTGGGGTCGATACCCAATGCGTAGGCGACCTGCGCGTGGCGGGTGATGTCGGCGTCGCGGTTATGGCCGAACACGAAGGGCAGGAAGATCGCGTTGCCCACGCCGTGTGGCGTGTCGTACATGCCACCGATGGCTTCGGAAATGCAGTGCACGCTGCCGACGTCCGCGTTACCGAAGGCCATGCCGGCGATCAGGCTGGCCACCAGCATTTGCTCGCGTGCATGCAGGTTGCCCGGCTCCAGTACGGCGGGCCTGAGGTATTGGCTGATCAGGCGGATGGCATGCAGCGCCAGCCCGTCGCTGATCGGATTCGACACACGGCAGGTGTAGGCTTCGATGGCGTGGGTGAGGGCATCCATGCCGGTTGCGGCGGCAATCGATGCAGGCAGCGTGTCGAGAATGCGGGAGTCGAGCAATGCCAGAACGGGGCCCACCCGGTAATCCTGGACGCTCATCTTGAAATGCCGGGCGGTATCGGTGATCACCGAGAAGCAGGTCACTTCGCTGCCGGTTCCGGCGGTGGTCGGGATGGCGACGATAGGCGGGATGGCGTGCCTGAGGGTGAAAGAGCCCTCGTAGTCTTCGATCCGACCCTCGTGGGTCAGCAGCAGGCTGATCGCCTTGGCCGCGTCCATCGCGCTGCCGCCGCCGATGGCCAGCAGGCCGTGGATACCTTTGCCGCGATACAGCTGCGCCGCCTGGTTGATGTCTTCGCTGCGAGGGTTTGCCTTGACGTCCGATATCTCGTCGAACGCGATCTCCCACTCATTCAGGCTGGCATACACGCCATTCAACAGGCCTGCGGCCTTTACCCCGGCGTCCGTCACGATCAGCACATGCGCCATGCCGAGTTCCCGCAGGTATTCGCCGGTGCGCTCACGCAGGTCGGGTCCCATCACGACTTTGGCGGGGAGTAAGAACTTGAATTCCATACGTACCTCTTGCTCGATTTTTGTCGTTGTTGAACGGCAGTGGAGGAATTCACGCGCAGGGCGAACCAACGGCTCCGGCGTGTGATGCATGGCTCTGCGGTCGAGAATCAACCGGGAACCTTTTTGTCTTATGTGGGCCGGGATAAGCACGAACTTCGAAAAGCCCCATGCAAGTCCCGAGGTGTAAAAAGAGGGGCGGCACCCACCCGCCCCTGAAGGGATGTTCCGTACTAATGCATTTGGCCTGCGAGCAGGGAAAGCAGCGTTCCTGTCAGGCAGGCGGGGAAGTCATGCCCCATTCCCGGCAACAGCACCAAGCGTGCCCTGGGAATGGCCGCCGCCGTGGCGAAGCCTCCGCTGGTGGCGACCATGAGGTCTTTCTCAGCATGGATGACCAGCGTGTTGCAGCGAATTCGCTGGAGTTCCTGCGTTCGGTCGCCCGAGTTGATGATGGCGCCGATCTGCCTCGCCATCCCGAGGTTGCTCGCTTCCCCGCCGCCTCGCTCCCAGGCTTGCATGGCGTAGTCGCGATGGACCTGCTCGTCCCATTCCAGCGTCGTACCGACGGAACGCATGATCTCCACATAGTCGCGAACGCTCTCCCGCTGGTTCCGGGGAGGACGCCGGAGAAGCTGCAAGATGGTCTTGAACGCTGGCTGGCCTACTCGCAGCGATCCTGTCGTCGAGAAGATGGACGCCAGGCTCATGACTCGCTGCGGATAACGAGCGGCAAGTGTCTGGGCGATCATGCCGCCCATCGACATCCCTACGACGTGCGCCGCACCCAGGCGCAGGCCATCCATGAGGCCGATCACATCGTCGGCCATGTCGCCCAGGTCATACCCCGCAGTCGGTTTGCGGAAGAACTGTTGCAGGGTCGAGGGCGGGGTAACCTCGGTGAAGAAAGACCTGCCCGAGTCACGGTTGTCCAGCGTGATCACGCGCAGGCCCCGCTCGACCAGGCCGGCGATGAGCGCTTCAGGCCAGTAGATCAATTGCAGCCCCAGGCCGACGATGAGGATGACCGCAGGCGCGGTTTCCGGACCGTGGCTGCGATAGCAGAGGCTACGCTTGCCCGGTAGCTCGCAGAACCGATCCGCAGTCATCGCCCGCCGCCCTGAGTCTGAAGCGCCACGCTTCTGTGCAGGTAGGCGTCAGGCACCGTGCTGAACCGGAGGCATTCGTCGGCGACCTTCCCTCGGCGCAAAAGCTTGATGTCACGGAAGTAATCCATCGACATCACCCAGGGCTCGCGAGGCCCCTGGCGCGGCATGCCATCCAATGCCCGCTGGACATATCCGGCCCCGAAATCCAGCAGGGGACGGGTTTCGACACCATCCGGCGCCTTCGGCTCGCAGACGTTATGGCCCTGGCTGTCCATGAAGCCCAGCAAGCGACAGAAGTGGTCGCACAGCAGGCATACTTTCAGCGTCCAGGATGAGTTGGTATAGCCCACCGCAAAGGCAAAATTGGGTACGCCGGAAAGCATCGTGCCCTTGTACGCCAGCGTCTGGCTCAACACTACCGGCTCGCCATCCTTGTGCAGGGCGATACCGCCGAACAACTGCACGTTCAGACCGGTGGCCGTGATGATGATATCGGCCTTCAGTTCCGTGCCGGACTTGAGCAAGACACCGGACTCGGTAAAGCGCTCGATATGGTCGGTAACGACCGAGGCTTTACCTGCACTGATGGCCTTGAAAAGATCGCCTTCGGGAACCGAGCACAAGCGTTGGTCCCAGGGCTTGTAGGGCGGGTTGAAATGAACGTCGACCGGATAGCCCTTCGGTAATTCTCTACGGGTCAGCCATATGAGCAGCTTGCGGGCGAGCCCGGGGAAGCGCTGGCAGAATCGCCAGAAGACCAGGGTGATCTTGGCATTCTTGTAGCGCGTCAGTGAGTAGGCGGTTTGCGCCGGCAGAATCTTGCGAAGAAAAGCGGCAACGGAATCGTTGGCGGGCTGGTTGACGATATAGGAGGGCGTCCGCTGCAACATGGTGATGCTGGCGACCTCGTCGGCCATGGCGGGAATCAGGGTCACCGCCGTTGCGCCGCTGCCGATGACCACCACATGCTTGCCCCGATAGTCCAAGCGCTCGGGCCAGTGTTGCGGGTGGATGATTTGCCCCTTGAACTGCTCCGCGCCCTCGAAGCGTGGGCTGAAGCCTTGGTCATAACGGTAGTAGCCGCCTGCGCTAAACAGCCAGCGGCATTCGATGGTGCGGGTTTCTGCCGTGTGGCCGTCCTCGACGCATACCGCCCACAGCCCTTTGTCGCTCTGCCAATTCGCCGAGACCACTTTCTGCCGGTACTGGATGAAGGGGTCCAACTGGTATTCAGCGACGGCTTCTCGCAGGTATTCGAGAATGTCGGCGGCATCCGCCAGAGATTTCGCCTTGGTCCAAGGCTTGAAGTCGAAGCCGAAGGTGTACAGGTCCGAGTCGGAGCGTATGCCGGGATAGCGGAACAGGTCCCAGGTGCCGCCCATTCGCTCCCGGGACTCGAGAATCGCAAACACCTTGTGCGGCTGGTGACGTCGAAGGTAAGCCGCAGCGCCGATGCCAGACACACCGGCTCCTATGATCAGAACATCGAGCGGCTCAATTGGAAGAGCAGTGTGAGAGGACATGTCGCCTCCTATTGTTGTGTTATAGAGACTTGATCTTTTGACTTGATCGTTTGACCAGAATAGGCGCGAGCGAGTTGCTGGTACAAGGTGCGAAATGCACCAGGTTTCCATCGGTTTGGGTTTATTTGCACCTAGGTGCCGCAGCCAGTTCCCGCCAGGCCATGGCGGAAGGCCTGTAGCATGGACGAGAAGCGCACAGTCAACTTGCAGGACTATGAGGGGGAAGGACCGGCGAGATAGCCGCCCAGGATTCCGCTGGAAGCGGAGGCGGGGAGAGGAGAACTAGAAGAGGCGCCGCACCTGAACTGGCAAGAGGCCCGAAGAGCAGGGGCACGGCGAACCGTGTCACCATGCCCCTCTCTAGAGATGCGCCTTCGAAAAGATCAGAAGCTGGCCACCAACAGCTTCACAGCCTGGCAGGCGGCTTCGGTCTCGGCATTCAGCCGCTCCTGGTCACCATGGGCGGACCAGGCGAGAAGCAAGCCATCGAACAGGTTGATGAGCAAGCGACTGACAGTGGCCAGCGCTTCCTGGTCCAGCACCGAGCCAGCGACCTGTTCAATGGCCTGCTTCGTCGCTTCGACGGAATCGGTGTAGATCTTGCTCGCCATAGCGGGGTTGTTACGCAGATTCCAGAAAAACAGCTCGAACTGCGTAGTCGCCAGTTCCGGATGCGTGGTGAACCACCCGACCAACTGGCGCAATATCTCTGCTACCGAGTCTGCCGCCGTGGCTCCCGCCGTAACATGCAGCAAGGACTGCTGTGGCTTGTCTATCAGGGACTCATAGACCGCGTCGAACAATTCGTCCTTGGTGTGGAAGACATAGTGCAGGGAGGCCAATGGAGAATTCGCCGCGGCCGCGATGCGACGGGTAGTGGCATTCGCCACACCATATTCCGCGATCACCTTCACGGCGGCCTCAATAAAGTCTTGCCTGCGCACTTCGGCGCCCACTCGAGCCATTCAGCTTCTCCTTCTTCGGTGTTGCCGCCAGGCGACTGGTCCGCTGTCGACCGGGACGAATGCTAACGCATGGCCGTCCCCCAATCCATGAGTCGACACGCTTGAGGACCGAGGCAGCGACCCTTTGTCTCTCCAGATGTTTCGCTCCGACCGCCGGCGATGCGTAGCCGAAGCGAAACAGGATCGAGCCTGGGCAATCCGCTATCGCCAGCGCGAACCCGCGTAGAGCCGGATCTTGATTCGGCAGGCCTTTCCTGAGCGCCGAGATGCCACGCAGAATTATTAATCGTTTGACTTGATCACATGATCATGTCGTATGATCAAACCTCCTTTCCGCGCCAGGCGCAAGGAGAGGGCGGTCTGACCGCATGAGAGTGAACGCTCATGGGCTGAGGTTGATTGCGGAAGCCCTGCAGAACAATGACAACACCACACAGGTAGGCATCAGATGAGTACGCGAAGATTGACGACAGTCAGCTGCGACACCCCGATCGAGCAGGTAGTGGAAATCATCAGGCGTGATGGCGCTGTCGCTATTTGCAACTTCGTCTCGGAAGAAACCTTGAAGTCTCTTACCGAGGACCTGGACAGCTATCTGGGCGTTACCCCCTGCGGCATGGACCCTTACTTCGCCGGCACCCAGACTCGACGTACCGCGCGGATCCTGGCGAAAAGCGACTCCGCCGTGGAAGTGGCACTGAACCCCCTATTCCTCGAGACGGCAAAGCAGGTATTGCAGACTCCCACCCATGTCTGGGTAGGGAACGATCGGGTCGCGATCACGCCCGATATCCAACTGAGCATGACCCAGGCGATACAGATCGGGCCTGGACAAGGTCTTCAACCCCTGCATCGCGACGATGCCACTTCGCTCTGGCGGCATCCGCAGTATGGTCGCGAGGCTCGCTTGCAGCTCATGCTGGCGATTACCGACTTCACCGAAGAGAACGGCGCGACGCGGGTCATTCCTGGCAGTCATCAATGGGATGACGAACGGATGCCCACCCAGGAAGAAACCATCGGCGCAGAAATGAAGGCAGGCACTGCGCTTCTCTGGCTGGGATCGGTATATCACGGCGGTGGCGCCAACAGATCCGACGCTCCTCGCACAGGCCTGACCATGGCCTATGACCTGGCCTTCCTGCGCCTGGAAGAAAACCACTTCCTTTCCATACCCGTCGAGCGCGTTCGGCAGCTCCCCTCGCAAATGCAGCGTCTGCTGGGATGGAGTGCCAGTTCCACGCTACTGGGTTGGGTGGAGATCGATGGTCAGATGCGTGACCCGCAAGAGCTGTTGGGCATGCCCTCCTTTTCCGAGGCGGGGAAGGGGTTCTAGCGGCACTGCCATGGATCGGCCCATGAGAGGAACAACGTCCGGCAACCCGGGAGTGATGTGAATGAATGCCTTCAACGGAGCGGCACGCAACAATGCCGAACCCATGAGATTCCGCAGCCTTGGCGGATGGGTGGAGCAGCCAGACGACCTGCAGCCGGCGCTGAAAGGCCACGAGCACGCAGACGTAGTCGTGGTCGGCGCCGGGTTCGCCGGCCTGTCAACGGCGCTGGAACTAAGGGCGCGTGGAGCGAACGTCATCGTTCTGGAACAGCAGTTCGCAGGCTTCGGGGCCAGCGGGCGCAATGCCGGCTATCTGCTCGGCAGCATGGGCATAGAATGCGAGGTTTTCGTCAAGCGAGTGGGGCTTGAGCAGGCACGTAAGTTCGTCGGTTTCTATGACGAGGCCGTCACCTATGTGGAAGAGCGTTTGGCTGCGCTGGACATCGATTGCGATTACACGCCCTCGGGAATCATCCGGGCCGCCGTCCATCCCAGCCAGGAAAAGCGACTGCGAGCGAACATGGAGCTTGGCCACGCGCTGGGCTCTGTCACGCGCTTCGTGGATAGCTCCGAGATGCGCGCGCGAGGCATACCGCCCGCATTCCTGTTTGGCAGCGAGCAGCGTGGCGGCACCTTGAATCCGGGAAAGTACGTCAACGGCCTGCGTCGTGCGGCAATCAAGGCTGGCGTGAAATTGTACGAACGCACGCCGGTGCTTTCCTACTGTGAAGGGCAGGTGATTACCTGCAATACGGCCCAGGGTATCGCCACCGCCCCTGTAATGGTTCTGGCGACCAACGCCTACACGCCTCAGCTGGGAGTGCTCCGCAACAAGGTTGCACCGATCCGGGTTTCGGCAATCGAAACCCAGCCGCTATCGGCGGAGCAACTGGCGTCCCTGGGTTGGCAAGAGCGTGAAGGCCTCATTACGCCGCACTACACCATGGAAAGTCATCGCCTGACGGCCCATGACACCCTGCTGCTGACCGTGAAGCAATTGGGTTATGCCTACGGCTCGAAGACACCCAATGTTCCGGACCACGCCGCCTACGCCGCGTTGTCGAGAGTGTTGCGCGAGCGTTTTCCTTCCTTGCAGGGCCTTGCCATTCGGCATTGCTGGAGCGGGTATATCAGCGGGGCCTACGACTTCCTCCCCGTGGTCGGGGTGACAGGGGCCAGGCAGAACATCTTCTATACGGCGGGATGTTCAGGGCATGGCCTTGCCACTCAATCGCTCATGGGCGCGCTTTTCGCCGAGCGAATCGGCGGTGGAGAGCCTCCGCTGCTAGCGGCGCTGGAACACAAGACGCCATCCATGCTACCCGAGCCACTTCAATGGTGCGCCATAAAGACGGCCTTTGCGGCCGCCAGGCTACTGGATGCATGGACCGACAAGAAAGTGCGCAAAGACAAAGCCTTGAACGGCTGATAACGATGCGGGGAGTTAATGGGGTTATGCCCGTACTCCCTTGCACCGATTAGACACAAGGCATCGATACAACTCTATCTGAAGGGGCAGTTAACGTGGAACCGAGAGACTTGTTCGCTCTGCTCTCATGTATTCTCCTGGTGATTTCCGGATTGTTTTATGGCGCTGCATTCATCAGGCGGAAAAACTATTTGCTTGGTCTGGAGTTCTTGATCGTAGGTATCTCGGCATCGAACTTCACTACATTCATAGCCACCGGCTGGCAAGCCAACTACAACATCGCGATCTTTCTCGACGCCTTTTCGCGAGGGGTGGGAGTGCCAGTTATCGCTACGCTCGGGCTAATGGCAGTTACCCACGATTACAAACCGTCGCCCGCCAAGGACATCCTCATTTTTGTAGCAGGCTTTGCCGCTACCGGCGTCTATTTCCTGTCTGGAATCATCGAGGGATTCCTCCCTTATTTCTATGTATTCATGTGGTCAGCCTATACCTTGTATCTTTGCTACTTCACCTTGCAACTGGCCCGTGCAGGCGAAGCCCTCCATACTCTGGCCACCATCGCTGGCGGGCTGGCGGGCCTGGTAGTAGCGCTCAGATATGACTTCTTCCCGATTCCGGGAGACGACACGAAGATGGTCTTCATGACCATGGCCTTCCTGGCTTGGTCCTATTCCATGGTGCAGTTGTACTATGCCTATGGTGCGCTGGAGCGTTCGAACAAGGTATAAGGCCAAGCGTTTCCTCGTCCACGATAAACAATACGGCGCGACAAGTTTTTCTTTCTGACCCGATAACCTGGCAGAACTGTTCTGCTGTAACTCCATGGCAGGCCCTGGCCCTGCCTTTTACCGCCCTTCGGGGCGGTTTTTTTTGCAGGCATTACATCCGCTATAGTCCCGCTCCGCCGCGGAGCGTGCATTGTCGGATAAAGTTGCTCGATTCATGACCGGTCATATCCGATCGCTCCCTCTGACTCGAGGCGAAACGACAATTAAAAATGCCCGAGCCGATATCTACGAAAGTTCCCCTCAAGCTCTCTTGTGCCCTGTTACCAAGCATCTCCAGGTAACACATGTTTCTTTACTTCCCAAGGTGGTGCACAGGGCACTGGGCCTGGAGCAGAACTTTTTCCATAACCGCCTGATTTATAACAATTAAAAAAACATGAAAGAGAACTGGCATATGGTTTGCCTCATGATCGTCCGACATGGTCAATTGATCAGGTCAAATGATCATTATCGACAGGAGCCGACTTCTTCCCCTTGGGAGGTCGAGCAACCGGTCCATGCCCTGTGTGAGGAGCCATCCAATGAAAGATGTAACTGAACGGCTGGAAGGTGAAGCGCCCACCCGTCGTGTTTTCCAGCAGCAGTTGTTCATGACCCTCGCGGTATCGACCGTGCTCTGTTCGGTCCAGGCTGCGCCCCAGGGCCCCGAGGCGCTGGGGTCGAAACTGACCCCCTTGGGCGGGGAGATCGCAGCGAGTGCAAGCGGGGATATTCCTGCCTGGACGCAGCCTGGACAGCAGGACGAGGGATGGAGCTACGGCCAGGTGCGAGGAGAACACTGGAAGTTCAAGGGCGACAAGCCGCTCTACAGCATCGACGCGAACAATCTCGCGCAACACTCGAGCAAGCTGTCCCCCGGACAGGTCGAGCTGTTCAAGAGGATTCCCGGCTATCGCATGGATGTGTATCCGACCCGTCGGACCTGTAGCGCTCCGGACTTCGTGGTCGAGAACACCCGGCAGAACGTTGGTTTCGCCAAGCTCGATGCTGCCGGCCTCGCTCTGGACGAGGCTCACGTTCCGGGCATCCCGTTCCCCATGCCGAGTACCGGTGCCGAGGTGATGTGGAACATGAAGATGCGCTACCGCGGCGTTGGCGTCGAAATTCCCCGGACCATTTCCGGAATTTCTCCACGCAAAGGGGGGGAATGGTTACGTCAGTCGACAGATACCTTCTTCTTCACGCCCTGGGGGAAAAAGGGGAGTGCGCTCTTCTCGTCAGTTGGCCGCCTGGAGAATGCGACCTTCTTCAACTACCTCGAGCCGGCTGCTCTGGCCGGCCAGTCCGCGGTACAGACTGCCGTGGCCGGCGAACAGGCCACGACCTTCTACTACTTCCCCGGCCAGCGCCGCGTGCGGCGAATGCCGTCGTACTCCTACGATGCGCCACAGATCGGCCTGGATAACCAGTACACCGTCGACGAGGCGAACGTCTTCTTCGGCACCATGGACCGTTTCGACTGGAAGCTGATCGGCAAGCAGGAGTTGCTGGTGCCTTACAACGATTTCGGTGCCTACGACACTGGCGCCAAGGTGGAGACGTTTGCCGGCAACGACTCGATCGCGCCGCAGTCGCGTCGCTATGAGCTGCATCGGGTCTGGGTCGTCGAGGCCAATGTCCGTCAAGGCATGCGCCATCAGGCGCCGAAGCGCATGTTCTACATCGACGAGGACAGCTGGAACCCGTTGCTGGCGGTGGACTACGACAAGCAAGGGCAGATCTGGAAAGTGCGCGAAGGGTTCTCGATTCCCGTGTACGAGACAGGCGCCTGCGACGTCCAGGCCCAGGTCCAGTACAACCTGGCGGATGGCCGCTACCTCTTCGACATGACCTCGATCGGTGCGGGCAAGAACGATATTCGCTGGCTCACCGAAGACAACGGCTCCCCCCGCCTGAAGCGTGACTTCTTCACCTCCGACAATCTGCGAGCCATCAGCGAGCGCTAACCGACGTCAGATCGAGAGCCAGCATGAAAAAAATAATTACGAAAGCCTCAGGCCTTGTCATCGCGTGCACAACCCCACTGGCAATGGGCTTCACGTTCGAAACCGAAACCCTCAATGGCTCCTTCGACTCCACGATCACCGCAGGCATGGGTCTGCGTACCGAGTCACGGGGCTGCAACCTGATCAACCAGGGACCGACCGGGCACAACGCGCCCTCCGGCTGCCTGGCGCAGAGCTCCGGCGTGGCCGACCAGGGCGACCTGAACTACGACCGCGGCGACATGTTCACCAACTACCTCAAGGGCACCCATGAGCTGTTGCTGAAGATGCCCGAGGACATCACCTTCATGGCGCGCGGCACCTGGATCCGCGACTTCGCTGCCACCGATACCACCGGCACGCTGTCGTTCAACACCCCGGAGAGCGTCGGCAGCAACGGGCTGAGCGACGACGCCCGCGACGACCTCGCGTTCAAGGCCCGCCTGCTGGACCTGTGGGTGAGCAAAGGCTTCGACGTGGGCGGGCAGCGGGTCCGCGCACGCCTGGGCAACCAGGTGATCAACTGGGGCGAAAGCCTGTTCGTGGCCGGTGGCATCAACAATACCAACGCCTACGATTACCAGGCCTTGGCGCGCCCCGGCGTGCAGCTCAAGGAGGCCGTGCTGCCGGCGCCGATGCTCAGTGTCGCGTCGGGCCTGGGCTCGGGTGTCAACGTCGAGGCCTACTATCAATTCCGCTGGAACAAGAGCGAATTGCCGCCGGTGGGCAGCTACTGGTCCACCACCAACGCGCTCGGTGAGGGCAGGGGGGACTACGGATTCTCCGAAAAGGACGCCCGCGACAGCGGCCAGTGGGGCCTTTCGCTGCGCTGGCAGCCGGAGGACAGCGACGTCGCCTATGGCTTCTACGTGATGCGTTATCACGACAAGTTGCCATCGTTGCGTGTCGCCATTCTCGACCCGAACACCTTCGCGGCGGCACCGACCTGGGAGTACCAGGAAGACCGGATGATGTACGGCATCAGTGCCAACATGCCGATCGGTGACTGGGCCGTCGGTACGGAGCTGTCGTACCGGCCGAAGGACTCGGTCATGCTCAACCCGGTCATCGACCTGTGTACCGGCAACGGCGGCAAATGCTGGAAGGACGAGAAGAAATTCCAGTGGCACCTGACCGGCCTGTACAGCTTCACGCCGTCCAATTCCCCGACGCTTCTGGATTTCAGCGGGGCCAGCACGGGCAGCTTGCTGACCGAACTGGTGGTCATCAAGTACCCGGGGCTGCATGACGAGGTCAATGGCGAACCGCTCGCCGCGGGACTCAATGCCTGGCAGCTGGATCCTGCCAGAGCGCCGAAGTCCCGTGGCGACAAGACCTCTTCAGGGATCAACCTGGACTTCAGCCTGACCTATGACGGCACCTTGTTGCCGGGCTGGCAGGTCACGCCGGGCGTCTTCTATGCACGGTCGCTGGGAGGACGGACACCGAACCTCAGCGCAACCTTCACCAAGGACGCGAGCAGCATGAACCTGTACCTGAACTTCGTGCGGAACCCGGCCAGTTGGCAGATTTCCCTCAACTACGCGAAGTTCATGGGCGGTGAGACGCCCTACGACCAGCTTTATCGTGACCGCGATTATGTCGGCATCGCGATCTCCCGCACCTTGTGAGGCTTGCCGTGAACGGTTCTGTAAAGCTACCTGAGGCCCCGACACGTGGCCTGTTGTCATATGTCGAAGGTGTGTTGTTCAGGCATCGCCGGCTGGTGCTGGCGAGCCTGGCGGTATTCACGCTGATCATAGGCTGGTTCGCCGTACAGCTGCGCATGGATGCCGGCTTCGAAAAGCAATTGCCGGTAGGCCACGAATACATCGAGACATTCGAGGCCTACCGCAATGACCTGCTGGGGGCGAACCGACTGACCATCGTGGTCAAGGCCCGAGAGGGCGATATCTGGAGCGCCCCGGGCCTGAAGCGGCTGTATGACGTCACCCAGGCGGTGACCTTCCTCCCGGGAGTATCGCGCAGCAGCGTGCGCTCCCTGTGGACGCCCAACGCCTTCGTCAACGAAATCACCGAGGAAGGTTTTCGTGCTGATCCGCTGGTACCCGGAACGGTTTCTCCCGAGCACCTGGATGACCGGATCATCGCGAAGATCGCCAATTCCACTGCCCAGGGCGGCTTCATCGGTACGCTGGTTTCCCGGGACCAGAGCAGCGCGATGATCACGGTGGAACTCAACGAGTACGATAGCCAGGGCGCCCATCTGGACTACGTAATCTTCAACCATCGGCTGGAGAAAGAGATCCGCCAGCGCTTCGAAGACGGCGATTTCGAAATCCAGATCATCGGTTTCGCCAAGCAGATCGGCGACATCGCCGACGGAGCTTCAGCCGTGCTGGAGTTCTGTTTGCTGGCGTTGCTGCTGACGGCGGGGGCGGTGTACTGGTATTGCCACTCGCTGCGTTTCACCTTGCTGGCATTGGTCTGTTCGTTGGCCTCGCTGGTCTGGCAGTTCGGCAGCCTGCGCCTGTTGGGCTACGGGCTCGATCCGCTGGCAGTGCTGGTGCCCTTCCTGGTGTTCGCCATCGGGGTTTCCCATGGCGTGCAGCAAATCAACTTCATCGTGCGCGAGATCGCCATCGGCAAGAGCGCCGAAGAGGCGGCACGCTCGAGCTTCACCGGGTTGCTGGTTCCCGGGACGCTGGCGCTGGTGACCGCGCTGGTTTCCTTCGTGACGCTGCTGTTGATCCCGATCCCGATGGTGCGGGAACTGGCGATCACGGCTTCGCTTGGCGTGGCCTACAAGATCGTCACCAACCTGGTGATGTTGCCGTTGATGGCGTCGTTGCTGCGCGTCGACGACAAGTACGCAGCCGCCCAGGAGGTTTCCCGGCAGCGTCGCAGCCGTTGGCTGCGGGGCCTGGCCCGGCTCGCCGAGCCACGCAAGGCGCAGTGGGTGCTCGGCGCAGCCTTGGCGGTGTTCCTGGCGGCGATCTGGCAAAGCCATGACCGCGTCGTCGGCACGCTGCAGGCGGGTGCGCCGGAGTTGCGCGAGGACTCGCGCTTCAATCGCGACGCGGTCTCCATCGCCAGCAACTACGACATTGGCCTGGACTGGCTCAGCGTGGTGTTCGAAGTCGACAAGGCTCCTTCCGAGGTGGCCTGCGAGGATGTCGCCCTGGGCCAGTACCAGGATCGTTTCGTGTGGGCCATGCAGGGGGTGCCCGGCGTCCTCTCGGTCGCGTCCTTTTCCACCACCATGCGTCAGTTCAACGAGGGCTACAACGAAGGCAACCCGAAGATGGCGGCGGTGCCCATCGACCCGATGAACTACGCCGCGCTGGCCACCGAGGTTGCGCGAACCCCCGGGCTGATGCGCACCGATTGCAGCATGTCGGCCGTGCACCTGTACCTGGCCGATCACAAGGCCACGACCATCAACCGAGTGGTGGACGCCGCCAAGGCCTTCCGCAGCGAGTATCCGATGTCAGGCATTTCGATTCGCCTCGCCTCCGGCAACGCCGGCGTCCTGGCAGCGATCAACGAAGAGGTGGAGAAGAGCGAAACCCCCATGCTGCTTTACGTCTATGCCGCCATCGCCTTGCTGGTGTTCGTGGTCTATCGCGACTTGCGGGCAGTCCTGGTGTGTTGCCTGCCGCTGACCATCGGCACCTTCATTGGCTACTGGTTCATGAAGGAGCTGCAGATCGGCCTGACCATCGCCACCTTGCCGGTGATGGTGCTGGCAGTGGGCATTGGCGTCGATTACGCCTTCTACATCTACAACCGCCTGCAACTGCACCTGGCCCATGGCCAGACGATCACCAAGGCGGTGGAGTACGCGCTGCTCGAGGTGGGCGTCGCCACCATTTTCACCGCCATCACCTTGGCCGTTGGCGTGGCCACCTGGGCCTTCTCGGAGCTCAAGTTCCAGGCCGACATGGGCAAGCTGCTGGCCTTCATGTTCGTCGTCAACATGGTCATGGCCATGACCGTGCTGCCGGCCTTCGCCGTATGGCTGGAGCGGGCGTTCCCGCGCAAACGTCCCGTGCGCATGATCGGCGCGCTGGTGCACTGAGGAGAGAAGCATGAAGTTCAGGGTTTCATTCACCGCGGCCTTGCTCGCAGCAGGATTGCCGCTGATGTCTCTCCAGGCCGCGCCGTTGCAGGCCGTGCCGGCCGTGCAGGCGGGCAATGCCACGCAGGCCACCATGCTGGCCGCCGGCTGGGCCGGAGAGCGGGTGGTTGCCGTGGGCGACCACGGTGTCGTGTTGTTGTCCGACGACCAGGGCAGGCAGTGGCGCCAGGCACGCTCGGTCCCACTATCCACGCCATTGACGGGTGTGTCCTTCGTGGATGCCAGGCACGGCTGGGCGGTGGGTCACTGGGGCGCGATCCTGTCCACCGCCGACGGCGGGGAATCCTGGCAGGTCCAGCGCCTGTCGAGCGAAGAAGACCGGCCGCTGTTCGCCGTGCACTTTTTCGATGCCCGGCAGGGCGTTGCGGTAGGGCTCTGGTCGTTGGTGCTGACCACCGAGGATGGCGGCAAGACATGGACGGAGCAGCCGTTGCAAGCGCCTCCAGGAGCCAAGCGGGCCGACCTCAACCTGATGGGGCTGTTTGCCGACAACCACGGCACCCTGTACGCCACGGCCGAGCATGGGCAGGTGCTGCGCTCCGACGACCAGGGGAACAACTGGCGTTACCTGGATACCGGCTATGAGGGCACCCTGTGGTCTGGCGCGGTGCTGGCCGATGGGCGTCTGCTGCTGGGTGGTCAGCGTGGCACCCTGTTGCAGGGCTCTGCCGATGGCAAGGCTTTTCGCAGAGTGCCGACGCAAGGCAAGGGCTCGGTCACATCCATAGCAGTGGCTGGCGCTCGGGTATTGGCGGTCGGGCTTGACGGACTGAAGGTACGGAGCAGGGATGGTGGAAACAGTTTCCAGGAAGCACCGTCGGCTGACGGCCTTTCGCTGACGGCGGCACTGTTCAACGCCGACGGCACGCCGCTGCTGTTTTCACGTCGCGGAGTAATGCCCCGCCAGGAATGAAAGTGTTCACCGGCCTCTTTGCTTGTCCGGGGACGCGGTTGGGCCTGGCGCCTTCGGGGCCAGGCCGGCCAGCGTGGAAGGCTTCTAGAGCTGGAGATAGTCGGCCAGGTCTGCGTAGTTATGTTGCCACAGGCCTGGGCTGCCATTGGGGTACTGGGAGCGGAAGCCGAGGATCTTCTGAACGCGCGGAGCAAGCGTTCTGACCAGTTCGAGCGGCACGATCAACGGGTAGGCCTCTTCAGGCGTGATGATCGAAGCCTGCATCGGGATGGTCAGCCCGCGACGGTAGAAGTCAGCGGTCACGTTGGCCCCGCCGCCATGAACGACTTTCCCGCCGAACAGCACGGCATCTCCTGCTTTCAACAGGGCAGGGATCGTCATTTCTGGGGTTCCTACATCGTCGAAGTCATCCCAGTCCTGGCTCCCGGGGATCAAGCGCGTGGCACCGTTTTCCTCGGTGAAATCGGTCAGCGCCAGCATCAGGTTGGTGATGGTGCGCGGCGCATGTTTATTCATGGCCACGAACGGTTGGTACTGCGCCATGTCGCGGTGCAGCATTTGCGCTTTGTTGCCTGGGCCGATCTCGATCAACTGGGCCGTGGTCAGCCACCAGTCACCGCACTCCGCGGCGTAGAGCACGTTCCCCAGGTCGTGAAAGAGGTCGTCATCGAGGATCTCCTCGCGAAAGGTCTTGCTGTGGGTGACGAGGTTGGTGAGCCGTTTGGTCTGGCGGCCATGGAACTCGGCGATCAGCTCGTGCTGGTGCTTGGAGCCGGCCTCGAGCGCGGCCAGGGGAGCGTCCAGTTCGTTGTTGATCCGTGCGACTTGTTCGGGGGGCATGAAGTTGCGGATGATCACCGCACCTGCCTGGTCGCTCAGCAGTGCAATCTCTTGCGCTGGAGTCGAGCGGGTTACGACGGGCAGGCTGAAGGTATCGCGAGAGGCTGACATTGAAAGAACTCCGGATTGAAGGAACGGTTGGCGCAGGCGGGTCGCTGCCCGGGCAACGGGCACCGGCGAACAAGCCCGCTTGCCACTGCGCTAAACCCCAAAAAAAGAACATGGAGCGTCACGGCGCCTCCTTGTATTTTTTGTTCAGGCAGTGAGTTCATGCTAGGTTTCCCCCAACCTTGCGCCAAGGTACGAACTGCACCATTTCCTCTGTAATTTTTGAGTGATTTGCACCGCCCATGACCAGTACGCCATCCTCCTGGCCACGCCCATCGGAAGCCGTTCGTGAACTCATGCGCAAAGGCGCCGAGCTCGCTCAGACGCTGCCGCCGGAGTGGGTCGAGCGCCTCAATCAGGCGCTGTTCTCTTCACCGGAAGATGCCAAGCTGCTGGAGGACCCGGTCATCCTCGCGGCGTGCCGGCGCGCCAACCGCGCAGAGTTGCTGCATTGGGCGAACGCCAATCTGCAGCGCCCCGGAGAACCGGTGCAACCCTACGTCTCGGCCGACATGGTGGACACGGCCAGGGAACTCGCCCGCAGAGGGCTGTCCGAGCTGCTGATGAATGTCGCGAGGTCGACACAGAACACCGCCTGGGAGCTATGGATGAAGATGGCCTTCAACCTGACGCAGGATCCCAGGGTGCTTGAGGAATTCCTGGAGGTCTCGTCGCGGTCCATCTCGGAGTTCATCGACAGCAACATGCGTGTGGTGACCCAGATCATCCTCGAAGAAAAGAGCGCCCAGGCCCATGACGACCCGATCGACAAACGAAGCCTGGTCAGTCGGCTGCTCGAGGGCAGGGATGTGGATACGGAGCAATTCGGCAGGCGGCTGGGCTACAGCCTTTTCCAGAAGCACTACGCCGGCCTGGTCTGGTGCGAAAGCCCGGACGCCGAGATCCGCCTTCTGGAGGATGTGGCGCGTACCCTGGCGCAACTCACGGGCACGGCGGCGCCGTTGATCGTATTCGCCGGCCCCGCGACCCTGTGGGTCTGGAGCCATGCGGCGAAACCGCTGGACCTGAACCTGCTGCAAGGCATCGCACTGCGGTTTTCAGGGATTCGCGCGGCAATCGGCTCGCCGGGCACGGGAGTCAATGGCTTCCGTCGCTCGCATCTGGAGGCCCTGACGACGCAAAGGCTGATGGGCCGCCTGGCGGGCGCACCCGCCGTTGCCACCATCGACCAGGTGAGGATGGTGTCGCTGATGACCCAGGACGACCGCGCGGCCAGGCAGTTCGTCTTGAGCACCCTGGGGCGGCTGGCGACGGAGCCTTCGGTGCTTCAGCGCTCGCTGCACGCCTTCCTGGCCAATGGCTGCAATGTCACCCAGACCGCAGAAGCGCTGGGCACGCATCGCAACACATTGCTGCGCCGGCTGGAGCGTGCCCAGGACCTGTTGCCCGTCCGGCTTGCCGATCATCGCATTCAGATCGCCGCGGCCCTTGAACTGGTGATCTGGAGTACTCCCCTGATCGATGATGATAAATAACCATAAAGACCGAACGCGCTCTTCACAGTAAAAAGGATGCCCCGGTCAGGAAAAGACCGCCAATAAGGAAGAGGGTGATCAGACGAGTGCTGAGCCTGAGAGGAGGCTGATGCTCGACAGTCTTGTCCAGGGCGAAATAAAGCTTTCTGAGTATTTGCCGCTCATCGATATCGTCTGCATCGAATATTGAATCGATCACCGAGTCCGCGCTTGGAAATGGGTTATGCAAGAGCGGAGCGACATCGAATGCACTTTTCTGGAGCGCACGCGCGGAAAGCAGAGCCGAAGTGACCAGGGCCGCAAGCGCTGCGATAGCAAGAACCACCTCCAGGGGAGTGATCATGCTGATACTGGCCGAAGTGCCAAAGCGAAGCATGGTCCCATATAGAGTTATCACGCCGGCGAGGGCACCGAGTGACAACGTGAACATGAGGCGAAGGTAGACCGTCACCAGGTTCCTTGAGGAAGAAACCTGCTCAAGATAGATTTTCACCAGTGCTTCAATGGTCAGTCGGCGCGCTTCGAATACAAGCCGACGCTCGTCGGGGGAGGGGCTAGGTGACATCCGTCGTCCTTCTGCTATGGTTGCCTGCTCGTTTCATCTTCGAATAGAAAGATGAGTCCCGCCAGAACACTTTTTGAATATTCAATGCAGGACGGCGCTTGCCGCAGCAGCGCCGTCATCGTCAATGGAACATACCTACAATTTCATCTTCATGTCATGTTCCGGTTTCGACTCAAGACAGCGGACGTCGTCCCAATGCATTCAACGTCGATGTATCCATTCGACTGTTGATTGCCAATCCATTGTCCAGACGGAGTGCCAGAGCAGCCGGCAGGCTGCGAGTACGTGGCACAGGGTGAAAAAATCAGCCATGGGGCCAATGAGCCGCGGTACAGATGCAGCTTCATGGCTGCGCGATATTCAGCGCGGACGGGCATTTGCTCATGTCGGGTCCGTGTCGGGCGATACCGCATTGTTGCAATCGGCTCCGTGCGAAGGAGGTAGCAGAGGTCTTGTGCGGGTGCTGCCAAATCTGTCCGGGATTTAACCTGGGCAGCAAGCCGTCGAGGTGTGGGACTCGACTGAAAGCTTCAAACCAAGCATGGAAGCGGGAACGGAGCGCAAAAGAGCAAGGGTCTAATAAACGATTTACATAATTTAACATAATATACATTATGCGAAGCCAGGACTCACAACGTGCGGGGTGAGCGGCTGTTATCAGACACTACGGTCACGCGGGTTCCCTGGGACGGCTGCTGCGGCTGAAACGAATGCGGGGTCTGCACCTGCGCACCGGTCGCGGCGGACGCTGCGCTACGCTGGCTGCCGCCGCTCGCGGTGCTTGTCGCATCCATCACAGTCGATACGGCCCCTCGGCCCGTCCAGAACGTCACACGCTCGCCGTCGATGTCGCAATACAGGTCGGGAGTCTGTTCGAAGAACCGGCATTTCTCAATCGGCCAGAACCTTGTACGGCCACCTTCGGACACCAGCACCACGCGTGACGTCTTGCTGATCGGTCGATCCGGCTCCGCGTTGTAACCATCCTTCGACGGCCACGCCTCAGCCCGGCCCAGGCCGGCATGCACATAGCCGGCAATCCGCCAGATCGCAGACGGCACAGGTCCATTCGACGACGTGCCGTAGACCGCTTGCATCGCACGCCCCGCGGGAGCCGCCACTGGCTGCACCTGCTCAACAACCTTAGCCGCGGGAGTCGGCGCTGACGCTTGCTTGGGCTGCGGTGGCGTGAAGAACCGGACGACGCCGGGAATCCCTACGGACAGACAGACCACGATCAGCCCAACAAGCCCCCAGAAGCCCCAGGATCGCCAAAACGAGCCACGGGTGTCGGCCTTCGACTCATCGCCCACAGCGCCCGTTTCAGACTGCGTAGCGGACTTGTAGTACCGGTAAACGTCAGGCTTGAAACGCCCGGCCGTGCTGCGCAGCAGCTTCGACTTCGGCGGGCTGTCGCCCTTCGCCACACCGTTGTAAATATCGACCCGGAACATTGTCTTCGACTTCTTGACCATCCGGTACGTCGTTTCGACGAGCAACGTTGCCCAGCTCGCCAGCTGGTCGAGATCCTGGGTCACCATGACAACCCGCATCGAGCGGTTTTTCTTGTCTACGCGGTGCCGATGCTCGGCCAACAGTTTCTTGTCGGCCATCGGCGCATCATTGGTTTTCTGACCCTTGGGCCAGCGCCGCCAGAGTTCGTCGAGGACCAGGACCGAACCAGGCGGCGCAAAGTCAGCCAAGTCTTCACGCTCAAACCAGTCTTCAGGCAGTTGCTCAATAGTCCCGCCGAAATCCATCAGCAACATATCGACTTCGAGCGGAATATTCGTGACGACATGCCGGTCTTGTTTCAGCGACGGAATAATTACGTGTTCGACGACGCCGTAACTTTTACCGTGCCCAGGCTTGCCCACATACGCATCAATTGCCATACATCACCTCAACCGATAATCGGGATACGCCGGAGAATAAATCGCAGCAGATACGCGCCCAGGACCATCGTCACGCCAGGACCAATCTGAAACGCATTGGCGAAATACACCACCGACGGCGGTATCGCCTGGAACGCATTGCCTGCCTGCGTAAAGAACTCCGGCACCGGCAGCCACTGAAAGAACTTCACAATGCCTGACACAAGCCTATGGAATACATACTCAGGCAGAACCGGTAGCAACTCCCAGAAATAATCGAACGCATCCTGAGCCCACTTAAAGAAATCCTCGATAGCTTTAAGTGCACGCTGAAAGAAGTCTGTTGCAGTCTGAATAAGCTGCTTAATCGCACTAAGAATACCGTCCATATATCACCTCATGCCGACAAGAATACGCGCACAGACAGCAGCGCCCAAAACGCCAGGAATACCGCTTTCAAGATCGGTTCAATCTGAGCCCACAAGTCACAATGCGAACTGAACATCACACTCTTACCGAACAGCTCAACACTCTGAGTCGGACAACTTCCCCCGGTCGGGAACGTAATCTTGGCCAGGGCCTGCCCAATCGGCGCATTCTTGATATCCGTCCAAGCCTTTTGCAGCGATTCGTCAAAGCCCGGAACCTTGTCCTTGCCGAACGGGTTGTTCTTCACGAACGCGCAGCTATCGTCCTTACAGCCGCCTTGCAAACCCGTCCCGCCACCGGTACCACCGCCCTCCCCTGAGCCGTCGCCACCACCACCCGTACCGCCACCATCGCCGCCAGTACCGGGCGTGCCACCACCATCGCCACCGCCACCGGTTCCACCATCGCCACCACCATCACCACCCCCGCCAGTGCCACCGTCGCCGCCACCATCACCACCGCCACCCGTACCGCCATCACCGCCCGGACCACCTGAACCGTCAGACTTCACGCACGTGGTCCCGGACCAGCTGTAGCCGGTCGGACAGCCGGGGTCGTTAGGGTCCGATGGCGGCTCATCAGGATCGGTCGGCGGGGTCGGATTCAACGGCGGGCCGACTGCCCCAGGATTGCCCGAATCAGCGGCGCACGAATTACCATCAGAGGTAAGCAGATAGTTACAGAAACCGTCTGTTTGCGACCCAGGAACAAAGTAACAACTGCGCGTCTTCGAACTTGAAGCCGTATACGCACAGCCACCCTTGCAACCAGTCGGCGGAGTGCTTAAAACTTGATTGCGGCCGCTAATCTGGACAACTGGAGACGGCGCACTTGCAAATAAATCTGTTTGCCCAGCCTCACACTGCTTGGACTCAGGCTTGCATTCGCCAGTTTGATCATCATACCGAGTATCAGTCGGACAAGCATCACCATACCTACCTATAGAAGCACCAACCTCGCCAACAAACTCGCCTTGATCCAAACGCTTCAAAGAACAGCTAAACTCCACATCAGAATTACGCCTCAAATAATTAAACGAAAAACTGTACCCGCTGCCCTGAGACTGAAAATAGGCCAGCACCGCCGAACACCCCTCACCAGGAGAAGCGAACGACTTGTCCCGCAAACTATCAATACCATTAACCTGCCACCAAAAAGCATCAGCACTGGCGCTAGAACAGCAAAAAAAAACCATAAATAGAACTAGCATCCTAAACATTTTACCACCTCGAAAAGATCGCCCAGGAACACGCAGCGCCAATAACAAAGAACGCGAACTCATATAAATCCGCCATCGATCAAACTCCCCTGCCAGAAACAAAAAGGGGCGACCGAAGCCGCCCCATCCAACCACCCTCCTCGATCAGCTCCGCAGGAAGCCCAGGACCACGCGAGCGCCCTTGATGCCGGCATACACAGCGGCCAGCAGCGCAGCGACGGCAAGCACGCCGGTCGCGATGGTCGAGAAATCGATATCGGAGGTCAGGCCGCTGTAATCCCAGCCAGCGGCCGAGGCGGATTGCGAGACGACCAGGGCAGCGCCTACTGCAACGGCGGAACCACCACGAACGAACAGTTTTTTCAGGTTTTTCATAGACTTACTCCTTAAGCTCTTTTAATGAAGTCGAGTACGGCCTTGACGCCCAGGGCGCCGACAAGGACCGTCGCGACAAGACCGAACCCGACAGAGAACGCCTGGGCGAGCGCCTGGGTGTCCAACATCGACGGGTCGAACTGCTCCGGCACATGGGTCAAGACCCACATGCCCGAACACAGGGGCGCCCCATCCGGCGCAATCGAGATGGAGCCATCGCAGGACAGGGCGGAAATCATCAGGAAGCCTGCCTAACGGGCTGCGCCGCCTGCGGCTGGGCGGGAGCAGCAGACTTCGACTGGGCGGTCCCCAGGGGCTTTTCCATCAGAGCCAAGGGCGCGCCTGCCAGCGAGTAGCTAATGCGCTTGTATTTCTCGTCGAACTCGTCGTTGTAGGGCGCGTAGACCTCGACACCAGCGAGGTTGCGATAGGCGTTATGCAGGCCGTTCTTCACCGCATCACCGAAGACACGAAGCTTGTACGTAGTGTCCACGTCAAAGCCGTCACGGTCCTTGTCGGTCGCCTTGATGCCAACGATGGCCCAACGCTTGTCCCCTTCCCCCTTGTCAACTACGCCCAGGACGTACCCTTTCAGAATTTTCATGGTCTCTTTCTCCAGCGCCGAGCGGGCGCATACGTGATCCCCGGCCAGGCCGGTGCTACTGGTGAACGACGAGCCGTCACGAAGGCCCGGCGCATGTATTGCCGCTCAGTTCGAGCAGCGGATTCAGTTGCCAGCACCTGGCGCATGATCTGACTCAGCAGGTCCGGCGAGTCGATACCGGCATCAAGCAGGACAAGCTCTACCGAGCCCCGCAACTGGAGGTAGGCTTGCCGTCCGATCTCAATCGCCATCACGGCCACCCGAAGGCATCGCCGACCCACGGCGTGCCCTTTTCATTGGTGACAGTGATCCAAGGATTGGAGGCCTTGCCGCCCTCCTCCTTATGCTTTTCGAGCGCCTGGAGCGCTTGAGCGACGGTCTGCTGCAACACGCTGCGATCGACAGCAGCGCGGGCCTGCTGACGAAGCTGGAGCGACCGACGCTCGCTGGACGACAGGGACACGCCCTGGAGGCTGTAGGCGCTCATGAGCGAGCCCACACGCCGAGCGCGTGAATCAGGGTGACGGCACCGGCGAGCAGCGCGAGGGCCTGTAGAGTCGGAGCGAGCACGTCAGACCTCATCCTGCTGATCACAATGCTCATCCCAACGCCACAGTTCGAGCTCCTGATAGCACGCCGGACAGGCAAAAAGGGTGGGCTCACCCTGCTCAAACTCAACACCATCGACCACGCCAAATTCACCGCAGTAACTGCATGGACGCTCAGATTGAATACACATATCAGGCCACCAACCGCAGGTGACGCGGGCGCGGTGCATGCCGATAGAACTCCGGCAGATCCAGCACGTCGCTGGTGACGATTTCCTCAGCACGACGGATCATCACGACCGAATGACGGGTCACGTCGTAGGGCTGAGCGATGTTGATGCCGATCCGGTTCAAGCGCGCCCGGTAGGTCTTCATTTGCGACTTCGTAAAGTCGAAGCTAATACCAGGGCAGTGCATCCACTTCATCGCAATATTGGCGGTCGCATTCGCCGCCTGAGTGCTGCCTACAACCTCTTCAGAAAGCAGCCGTTCCGCAATCGTCTCGTAATCCATCGCCATCACCTCGAGCTTGTCGAATCCCCTCAAAAACTCCCCATGGATCGCCGCAAAGCGGCCTTCATCAAAAAGCCCCCACCACTCCAGCCGCTCACGGGCCAGATACTCACTCTTGAGTTCCTGTTCCATGCGCACCACGCCCTGCTGATCGCAGTACGCGGCCAGGTCGAGCAGGTAGCGGAATTCGGGGGAGTCTTCGCCAAAGTTCCGTTTGCACTTCGGAAACAGGAACTTGCGGATGGCCTGAGCCTTGCCGTAGGCCTTGTAGTAGTGGTCGCGGGCCTGCCAGTCGCAGGTCCAACCATCTTCGTAGAGGTGGCCGTTCTTGTAGCCCACACGCTGAGTACTCAGGGCCCGGATGTAGGCCAGTTCATTGCCCTTCCCCACCGTCCGATTCGTCGTCAAGTCAACCCGGCGCAGGCGCGCACCGTTGCCGATCATCCGAGTTTTCGAGCCGTCCTCGGTCTGGAGGTGGCCCCAATCAGTGCAAGCCGTGAACGACGGAAGACGGTTGCCCTTGTCGTCCTTGATCTCGTGGAGGATGTCGTTATAGACCGCGACACACTCAGCGATGGACTGGAATCCATGCAGGTTGTCCAAGCGGTTGACTGCACTCGGATTCCCTTCGACGCGGAGCTTGTTCCCATCGACCCGAACCCGAATCGACGTCGAGTGACTGCCCTCAACCTTGAAGCTAGGAGACGTGTCGCGCAGTTGCTCGCCGGTCTTCCGGTCGTAGTAGCAGATGCCAGTGTCGCCAACCTGCGGGAGCTGGTACGGGAACACCTGCTCTACCGTGAGGTAGTCGTAGAACATCCTGCTCTGATGATCGGTCGGAGGAAACATCCCTACCCCTGCACTCCTGTAACAACGTTACACGTTACGTACGGGGTGATTTATACCGCAGTAACTCGTAACAGTGCAACACGTGCAAGAATAACGACCACCCCTTGTTACAGGTAACCGTTATGTCAAAGCCCTACCGGGTTCGAGATAAATTCGTCGAAGAAGTGAAGGAGCGCCGCGTCAAAATGATCATCGAGACAAAGGACGACGTCCGGGAGTCCGATCTTGTGAACGCCACGCTGTGGAAATACCTGAGCAAGATCACGACGAAAGACGTTCTTGAATTCAGAGAAGAGTTCGGCGGGAAGGAATAGCGATGCGGGCAGAGAGGGACGACGACTTTCCGCCCGTCAGAAGGGCAACAGAACGACGGCTAGCCTATGAGATCGCTCTAGGGATATGGCTGGGTGGAATGGCTCTAGGGCTTACGTCGTTCGTTCTGTGGTTCTTCGCACTCAGCGCAATGGTCGGAGCACTAAAGCTCGGCTAGCAGTATGGAAGTCCATACCAAATTGGGGGTGTTACAGCACCCCCACCCCTCCGGGGCCAGATCGGAGCCCCGCAAACCAACGGAGAAACGCATGGGCTTGCACGACAGGGAATGGTTCAACGAAAGCCGGCACAAGCCCAAAAACGCCACCAGCGCACCGCAGCGGCCTCGCAGAGTCCTGTTCATCCACTACCTGGCCGGGTTCTGGCCGGGCGTCCTCATGGGCTTCCTGGCAGGCCTGACTGTCGGCCTGCTGATCAGCTAGGCGGACCATCCAAAAGGTCGTAAGGGCGCTGCCCTTACTATCCCGCTCTTGCCGCCGAGGGCTCAGGAGGCAGGGACGGAAGAGCTGTCCCTCCCTCCCGAGCTGAGGCTGTTGGCCGAGGTGGTTCAAGGGTTCGCTCCGCCCGGGACTCCGTTTGTCACCGCAAGCGCTGACAAGCCGGGGTCGCGGCCCTTGACCTGCCGGGACTCCCAAGGGGCTGGGGGATCCAAAGAGCGGGCGGCGCTATTTATCGTGACGCGCCGAGGGTCATCACATTAAATGCCGACGAACGGTCGCCATTTATCGTGATTCGTCACGCTAATTCATGTATTTATCGTGACGCGTCACGTATAATTACCCCACGCCCAGCCAGCATGGAGACGCAACCATGATCGACCCAGCAGACAAGCAAACCCAAGCCCTCCCCCTGGAGCAGCCGAAGCGCGGGCGCGGTCGGCCAGCCACCGGCAAGGCCCAGTCGGACGCAGAGCGGGCGCGGCGCTACCGGGCGAACAAGAAAAATCGTGACGCCCAGCCGTCACGAAAAGAGGCCCCATCGATCCCCGCCGATGGCGTAAAGGAAATCCTCGACGGCTGGCAGCGCACCCAAGAGGAGCTCGACCAGGCACTGCAACGAATTGCCGAGCTGGAAGCCGAATTAGCGTCACGCGTCACGAAAAAAGAAGAGGCCGAGGCGAAGACTTGGGCAATTCAAGAGCGCAAGGGCAAGGCGCGCTGGCAGACCATCAGCAAGGGCCTGACCCGGAAGGCCGGAGAACGCCAGTTCGACAAGCTGCTGTCGGGCCTGACAGATCCGCGCTACACCTACCGCATGATTGAAGAATAAGCGTGACGTCACGCAAATAAAGAGGTCGCATCGCATAATGGGGATGGGGCTTCGGAGGGGCTAGTAGTCTGTAGGGAGACCAGCAAGCTCCAGACGCTCGCGGTAAATGCTGTTGACGCGCATGGCATCGGATCGCTCTTGGCGGCACAGATCCACCTCAAGCTCCATCTGCGCAATGGTCTTTCGAAGATGGGCGACCAGGGCGCGCGCATTATCAACGTGCCGGTCGAATTCGTTCTGCAGACGGACCAGGGCATCCGCGTCCACCTGGGGTGCCTTGCCCGCCTGCCGCTGACGGTAGAGGCGCTGCCGCTCAGCATTGGAGAGCGCGTCAGCCTTGCGAGGCCGGCCCCTGGATGGCTTGGCCGGGAAGGCGTCGAGGGTCTGGGTATCGCGGGTATCCTTGGCCATCTTCGAACTTCCGTTACCGTAACGAATATTCGAATCATAGGCCCTGCCGGACCGAAAGCAAGGATTTTCCGTTACGGTAACGAAAAACCCGGAGCGGCATCGCATAACGGACGTTACGTGTAAATCACCAGTCCGGAGCTAAGCGCATTTTCCGGACTGGTGACTCTCCCCTCGGTCGGGCTGCGCCTAACGTAACGTCTGCACATTATGCGAAGCCAGGACTCACAACGTGCGGGGTGAGCGGCTGTTATCAGACA
>OJZQ01000082.1_pt1 | contig 45463 bp, 46 predicted proteins | sample 1610471 | NCBI WGS metagenome assembly OJZQ01 (sample SAMN04436655, study PRJEB24849) | human gut metagenome | biome: human gut; feature: NICU; material: stool | host: Homo sapiens | place: USA: Saint Louis, MO | collected 2010-05-13 | reverse complement strand
ACAGCTACCGCGACCGTTTCGACATCGACCACGACCTGCGCAGCCAGCAACTTTCGCTGGGCATGCGGGTAGCCTCGTTCTTCGGCGCCCTGGCCTTCGCCGCCAGCGTGTTCCTGCTGTTCTATCGCTTCTGGGGCCTGTTCCCCACCGTCGCCCAGGTGGCGATCCTGATCGGCAGCGCCTTCGCCGCGTTCTTCGCCACGCTCTGGGTCCAGGCCAAGGACGCCTCGGGCTACTTCAGCAAGCTGGCGGCGATGGTCGCGTTCGCCTGCTTCGTCCTCGACCTGACCATGCTCGGGCAGATATTCAACGTCACCCCCAGCGACCTGGCGCTGGTGCCCTGGGCGCTCTACGCCCTGCTCCTGGCCTACCTGTGCAACGCCCGCCTGCTGCTGGCGGCGGCGATCCTCTGCGTGATGGGTTTCATCGCCGCGCGCGTCGGTACCTGGGGCGGCGGCTACTGGCTGAGCGTAGGCGAGCGACCGGAGAACTTCTTCCCCGCCGCCGCGCTGATCTTCGCCGTACCGCTGTGCTTCGAGCAGCGCAACTTCAGCGGCTTCGCCATGATCTACCGGGTGTTCGCCCTGCTCGGCCTGTTCCTGCCGATGCTGGTGCTGGCCAACTGGGGCTCAGGCAGCTACCTGGCGTTACCGTCGGCGCTCATCGAGGGGCTCTACCAGGTCGCCGGCTTCGTCGCCGCCGCCCTTGTGATCTGGCTCGGCGCGCGACGCAACTGGGCGGACGTGAGCAATACCGGGATCACCTTCTTCGTCATCTTCCTCTACACCAAGTTCTTCGACTGGTGGTGGGAAGCGATGCCGAAGTACCTGTTCTTCCTGGTGCTCGGCCTCAGCGCCCTGCTGATCCTGCTGGTCCTGCGCCGCCTGCGCACGCCCCTGGGCATCGCCGCGAGGACTGACGCATGAATCGCAACCGTCGCAACGCCCTGATCGCCGGCAGCCTCCTGCTGCTGGCGGCGAACCTGGCCGCCCTCGGTGGCGTCGCCTGGAACCGGTCCGGCGAGGCCGAAAGCAAGCTGGTGCTCAGCCAGCGCGAGCTCCAGCGCAACTGGTCCTACGGTTTCTGGAGCGAAGAGAACAGTGGCGTCGAACTGCGCCTGGAGCTTCGCTCGCCGAGCAGCGAGCCGCCCAGTGACCTCGCTCCCCCGCTGCCGCCCGAGCAGATGCGCGCCCTCGGTTTCAGCATCCCGGACGCGCTCGACGAAGAGAGCGTACGGCGCTACCGCCGCCAACAGGAAAAACAGGTGCTGCTGGTCCTGGAGCTCGACGGCCCGGCCTATCGCCGCGAAGTACGCCTGGCCGAGGAGCGCCTGGCCGAGGCCAGCGCCCGTAGCAAGGCCCTGCCCAAGGACGAAATGCTGTCCAGCCAGATGGAAGCCGCTCGCCACCAACTGAAGCATGAGCAGGGAGAGGCCAGCCGACTGTTCATCGTCGACGCCGGCCTCGACCTGACCGCCCTGCGCCAGCGCTACCCCGAGCGCCAGCGCTACGCCATCGTCAAGGGCCGGGTGCGTCCCTGGTCCGCGGTCGACGGAGGCAGGACGCTGGTCGGCGGCTACATCAGCCGTACCGACCTCGCCGCGATCAACGTGCCACGACAATGGCACGCGGTATTCGCCAAGGTCGACGAACAAAACTACCGGCTAGCGCCGCTGGAACTGCACCTCAGCTTCGGCCAGCGCCTGGAGCCCTGGATCACCAACGCCGTTCGCCGCTGAAACGCCCCGCCTGGCGCACGATGCTTGCATCCGCGCGCCGGGCCCTGCACCCTGGGCACCCGCCAGCCATCCACCGCGCCATGAACAGCGAAATCGATCCAGGCCGCTGCCCGCTGTGCCAGCAATCCAACCGCTGCACCCTGGCCTATCCCGCTAGCGCCACCCAGGCTTGCTGGTGCTTCACCACGGAGATCGATGCGGCCGTGCTGGAGCGGATTCCCGCCGAGCTGCGCCGCCGCGCCTGCCTCTGCCCACGCTGCGCGCAACTGCTGCCGCCCGACGCCGACGACTGATGCGCCTGGACCGCTTCCTCGCCAACCTGCCCGAACTCAGCCGCCGCGACGCGCAGATGCTGATCGCCGGTGGACGCTTGCGCGTGGACGGCCAGGTGGTGCGCGACGGCACCCACGAGGTGCGGGTGTTCAGCCGGGTGGAACTGGACGAGCGGCTGCTCCAGGCTGGCAAGCCGGCGCGCTACTACATGCTGCACAAACCGATGGGCTGCGTCAGCGCCACCCGCGACCCGCAACACCCGACCGTCCTCGACCTGTTCCCGGAAGACCTGCGCGACGACCTGCACATTGGCGGTCGTCTCGACTACAACACCACCGGCCTGATGCTGCTGACCAACGATGGCCAGTGGTCGCGCCGCCTGACCCTGCCGGGCAGCCGGCGCGACAAGGTCTACTACGTGGAAACCGAGGCGCCCATCGACCAACGCTACGTGGATGCCTTCGCCGCCGGCCTCCACTTCCGCTTCGAAGACCTGGTCACCCTCCCCGCGCAGCTCGAACCGATCGGCCCACGCTGCGCCCGCCTGACCCTGCACGAAGGCCGCTATCACCAGGTCAAGCGCATGTTCGGCCACTTCGACAACAAGGTGCTGCGCCTGCACCGCGAGCGCATGGGCGATATTTGTCTCGACCCGCAGTTGCCGCCGGGTGCCTGGCGCCCCCTGAATGCTGAAGAAATCTGTTCGGTGTGAAACCCCGCCGCCCGCCGCCTGTCCACCGAAAGAGGCCGGACCGCAGGGGTTTGGCCGGCCGTCGCGAGCGACGCTAAGCTGAATGGCATCTGTCGGAGCGACAGCCTTTCCCGCATGGAGCAAGAGAAAGCGCCAATGAAAAGATCCCTTGCCGTACTGCTGCTGGCCTTCGCCGTCGGCAGCCTCCACGCGGCGCCCGCCAGCCCAGCGAACGCGCCTTTGCCGCCGGCCGACATCAAGGCGCGGCTGAAGAGCATGAAGCCCGGCGAGTACCTCTGGTACCCGGAGGTTTCCCCGCAGGGACCAGTGACCATCGTGGTCAGCCTTACCGAACAGAAGGCCTACATCTACCGCAACGGTATCGCCATCGGGGTCAGCACCCTCAGCTCCGGCAAGAAGGGCCGGGAGACCCCGACCGGAGTGTTCTCGATCCTGCAAAAGAGCGTCGACCACAAGTCCGACCTCTACAACAGCGCGCCCATGCCCTACATGCAGCGCCTGACCTGGGACGGCATCGCCCTGCACGCCGGCAACCTGCCCGGCTATCCCGCCTCCCACGGCTGCATCCGCCTGCCCATGGCGTTCGCCAAGAAACTCTACGGCATCACCGGATTCAGCTCCACCACGGTAATCATTTCCAACGCCAGCAGCGCGCCGAAGGAAGTCGACCACCCCGGCCTGCTGGCACCGACGGTAGCGGACGGGCGACCGGTGACGCTGCCGGTGGAGCCCGGAGAAATCGCCTGGAACGACCCCGGCGCGGAACGCGGTCCGTTGTCGGTGCTGATCAGCCGCGCCGACCAGCGCGCCTATGTCTATCGCGGCGGCCAGCGCATCGGCACCGCACCGGTGCAGTTGCCGGCACGCCCGCAGACCGGCATGGCGGTGTTCTCGCTGCTGGAAAAGCCGACCCCGGAAGAAATCAGCGAGACCTCGCCGAACCTGCGCTGGTCGGTGGTCCAGGTGAGCAACCCGGGACAGGGCCTGACACCCTCCGAGCAACTGGGCAAGATCCGCATGGACCCGACCTTCGTCCGCGAAATGCTCGGTGCCATGGACGTCGGCAGCACCCTGGTGATCACCGACTGGGCCTCGACCCGGGACACCCACAGCGACTCCGATTTCACGGTGATCGCCACGGAAACACCGAACAATCCGACGAAATCGCTTAAAAAGTAGTCGGCAAGTTGTTCAAAAATCGAGCACAATGCCTCTCATCCGGTAAAAACCACACTGAACCGATGGGAATACTGCTCGTATGCCAACCTTCCTCCGTGCCGCCCTGCGCAGGCTGAGCCTGGCGGGCGCCACCCTTTGCGCACTGGCCAGCGGGCCGGTATTCGCCATGCCACTTCCCTCCGCCAAGGACCTGCAGAAACTCGCTCCCCAGGCCAGCCTGCCGACCCTCGAACTGGCCCTTACCGCCTATGCCTGCGCGAGTGCCAGCCAGGGCGGCGACAACGGCCTGCTGACGGTGATCGACTACTCGCGGCCGTCGCGCGACAAGCGTCTCTGGGTATTCGACCTGAAGGCCCGCAAGCTGCTCTTCGAAGAGTGGGTGACCCACGGCAAGAACAGCGGCGATGACCTTGCCACCTCCTTCTCCAACCGGCCGAACAGCTACCAGTCGTCGATCGGGCTGTTCCAGACCGGCCAGCTCTATACCGGCAAGCACGGCCAGTCGCTGCGCCTGGTTGGCCTGGAGCCGGGCTTCAACGACAAGAGCGAAGAACGCGCCATCGTCATGCATTCCGCTGCCTACGCCGATCCCAGGGTGGTTCCCGGGCTCGGTCGCCTGGGCCGCAGCCAGGGCTGCCCTGCGGTACGCCCGGCCGTGGCGGCCCGGCTGATCAACACCCTCAAGCGCGGCAGCTACGTGTTCGCCTACTATCCGCAGCCGAAGTGGCTGGAGACCTCGCGCTTCCTCGCCCCGCAGAGCTGCGCCGTGGCACGTGCGGCGCGTACGCCGGAAGTCATCGCCAGCCTGCTCAAATGAACCGCCGGGGCGGCGGCCGCGCCGTCCCTTTCCTTCCCGGCATCCCGAAATCGCAGCATCGGTACTTGCCTCGTGGCATTTCGTCGGATTCCAGCCCCCCTTCCCCCATCCAAAAGCGAAACAGGGCTTGCAGTCCGGCACGCCGGCTGCTTAACTGACGCTCACGTTGTGACTGACCAGTCACAAACGACTTCCAAGAAAGCCCGCGTGACTGCCCGCGCTTCGGCGCCGGCCTTTCCTGCCCGGCCAATAGCCGCTTCGCCAAAATCCGAGAGGATTTCGGACGCTCTCTATTTGCCTGTAAGTCGTTGAAAATCAAAAGTTTATCAAATCCATCCGAATGACATTCAACTGTCATTGGGAGGCGCTTTCATCTGCCCATGAGCATTTTGTATTCGCCGCGACAAGCAGGTCGCCGCGTTCCCATCGAACGATTCCAGGAGGAAGCGACATGAGGCCGGAAACAGCCATCATCGAGATCCACGGGCAATACAGGATTCACACCGAGTTCTACGGCAACCCCTCGGCGCAGCAGACCATCATCCTGGTCAACGGCTCGCTGTCGACCACAGCGTCCTTCGCCCAGACCGTGAAGTACCTGCAGCCGCATTACAACGTGGTGCTCTACGACCAGCCGTATGCCGGCCAGTCCAAACCCCATAACGAAAACCGCACGCCGATCAGCAAGGAGTGCGAGGCCAGGATCCTGCTGGAACTGATCGAACGCTTCCGTGCCGACGTAGTGATGTCGTTCTCGTGGGGCGGCGTCGCCACCCTGCTGGCCCTGGCGCAGCGTCCCGGACGGATCCGCAGGGCGGTGGTCAACTCATTCTCGCCTCAGCTCAACCCGGCCATGCTCGACTACCTGCATCGCGGCCTCGACTACCTCGCCGCCTGCGATCGCACCCAGGTCGGCAACCTGGTCAACGAAACCATCGGCCGCTACCTGCCACAGTTGTTCAAGCGCTACAACTTCCGCCACGTCAGCAGCCTGGACGAGCACGAATACCACCAGATGCACTTCCATATCCGCGAAGTGCTGCGCCTGAACGCCGATAGTTATACCGAGAGCTTCGCCGGCATCGAGATCCCGGTGCTGTTCATGAACGGCGAGCTGGACATCTACACCACGCCCCACGAAGCCCGCCAGTTCGGCCAACTGATCCGCGGCGCGGAATTCCACACCATCCGCAATGCCGGCCACTTCATCGACGTCGAGCACAAGGCCGCCTGGCAACAGACCCAGGACGCCCTGCTGGCCTTCCTCCGCCCGCAGCGCACGCAGCCGCTCAACCCGATCTACCGCCCCCAGCCCAACGGCGCCAGCGTCCCCCTCGCCGCCCTCGCCAGCTAACCGCCACCGCCACGGGGAGCCCCGCTCCCCTGGCGGAAAAACCCAGCGAAATCAACAAAAACCCCGCCCCGGGCTTCACCTGCCGCCGCGCATCTGGTAAAAAGGCGCCCTGGCCGCAAAAGCCGTCCGAGCGGGCGTCGTATAATGGCATTACCTGAGCTTCCCAAGCTCATGACGAGGGTTCGATTCCCTTCGCCCGCTCCAGAACCCCTTGCCAAGCCCCTGAAATGCCTAGCGTTTCGGGGGCTTTGCTTTTTGGGAGAAGGAAAGGTGTCGAAGAAGTGTCGAAGCGCATTCAGCGCTACATGCTCAGGAGTAGAAAGCCATCACTCGATTGGCCCCACCAAGCAGTAGCGGATCAATTGCTGCTCAACGCTCTGCTTCTGTCGCAAAACCAAGATCACTGCCACCTCGCCTTGCTCTTCGTGGAATTCGTAAAAAACACGATAGGGGCCGGTATTAAGCTCGCGATAGCTCAGCACCCCCAGAAGACTCGCCTGCTGGCTGACTGGGTAACCTTTAGGTGCAAGTGAAATCTTCTCTTCAATCTCATCCAAAAGGCTCAGTACTGACTGGAGTGCAGCCTGTTCACCTTGGAATGGAGCCAAGTGGTGGACTTGGTCTTCGATGCTTTGCTCTGCGGTATCAGTAAAACGAATGACGACCGGGGACATTAAACCTCCTTATTCTGGCTGAGCGAACCTCCTGGAAAGGCGAGCTTTCAAATCATCAACAGAGCGATGCTTGCCTTCTGCGTACTGACGGGAGCCAATCGCAAGCAACTTCACCAGCGCAATTGCTTCATCGCGCTGCTTCCGCTCAGCATATGACTCAACCACATAGGCAGGAACACCGTTCTGCGTGACGACCATTGGCTCGGATAAATCCAGGTCAGCCGCATGACGTTTCAAATAACTAATTGTCTCGACTCGCATGAGCCGGTACCTCCATTGCTGTGGGAACACTTAAGGCCTGGAACTCAGGTTCTACGGTGTTCGAACTCCACCACGCTCCATATCCAGGCGACGAGTGGGATTCGCGCGTCGGCAGTCTGTCTACCGTCGGCTCCAACATCATAATCCGAATTCAGACCGAATTTGAACCACCTCAAGTCTATTTTTCTTTCCCTCTGTCGACCCCCGCAGCCTTCAACCTATGAGCGGGTTGAGTCGAACAGCCTCAGATAGGTGGTCTTGGGAGAGGTGCGCATATCGCATCGTCATCGACAACGAGGCGTGCCCCAGGATGTGCTGCAACGTCACGATGTGCCCACCGTTCATGATGAAGTGACTGGCGAACGTGTGGCGCAGTACGTGGCTGGCCTGCCCCTTCGGCAGCTTGATCGAGGTCGACAGCAGCACCAGGCGGAACACGCCAAGGCAGTTCGTGAACGGCCCGTGGGTCTGCCAATGCCGGCGAAGGTCGGCGCCCAATTCTTCCGAGATCGGCACCGAGCGCACACGCTTGGACTTGGTGTTGGCGAAGATCACCGCATTACCTTTCAGACGTTCCGGCGTCAGCGCCTGAGCCTCACCCCATCGAGCCCCTGTCGCGAGGCAGATACGAGCGACCATCTTCGGATGTGGCGACGTGGTGCGCGCATCCAGGGCCGTAAGCAGTTCGGACACCTGATGCTTGGTCAGGTACGACAGCGGTCTTTCCTGAAGCTTGAGCGGCCGCATGCGCCCTACCGGATTCTCATAGTCAATGACGCCGAGTTGGCGCAATTCGTTGTACATGGACTTGAGGTAGCCAAGACGGTTGTTCGCGGTCTTGCCCGACATGCCATTGGCTATCTGTCGGCTACGCAACCGAGCCACTTTCGCAGGCTCCAGGGAGACAGCGACCGGGTCGCCCAGGTCCTTTGCCACCAACCGCAGAATCGCCACGCAACGATGCCCGTTGCTCAGGGTCTGGCCGTGCAGTTCATACCAGAGTTCGACCAACTCCGAGAGACGCCGACGGTCCTTCGGCCTGAGCGTCCAGCAGGGGTTTTCCGCACACTTCTGACGCGCGGTGGCCTCGAATTGCTGCGCCTCCATCTTGGTCTTGAACCGCTTGCGAAAGCGCTTGCCCTTGATCGGTTCTACATCGACGAACCAACGGCCATCGGGGAGCTTGGTAATCGACATTAGACGGCATACCCCCGCCGCAGATACCGATCACACATCAGCTTGTGTATGTGCCTTTCCAGATCGCGACGAGTCCAACCCTTGGCCAGGTAGTGGTCTTCGATAACGTGCCAGAACTCCAGTTTACGGGCGGACTCAATAGCCTTTTTTGCCGGGACACGCTCCCGCGCGATCAGGCTCACGAACTGGCCGAGAAACATCTCGCAGTTACGCCCGCTAAAGCCCTTGGCGGTCTTGTAATAGCGCCGGTACTCGGTGCGCTCGATCAGCGGATCGCACTCGACCTGGACGCGGGCGTCTTGGCTGATCAGGCTCCAGAAGGGATCGTAGACCGCCGTCCGGCTCAGCAGCTTGAAGCTTTCGCAGGCGTAGTTCCACAGTCCTTGCAGATGCGGGCAGAGGCCCTCATAGGTGCGGCAGCCAATGACCTCCCCCGAGGCCATACGCGAGCCTTCGGAGAATTGCTGGACGATGGAGTGATGGAAACGGAATTCGAGCCGCCACACCGTTTCCAGGGGGTTATAGGCCGGGTCGCCATCGCCGAACGGATCCCCGTTCAGGGTGGCCCACACGCTTTCCCAATAGTCGAGCTTGTCGGTGGCCCGAGCCTGGAGGGTCTTGTTATAGATCGACAGTTGCAGGCCGTTGGCCGAGCCGAACATGTACGTCTCGCCACGCCCGTAGACCGAGGCGTTGCCGTCGAATTCGATCCGCTCGATCCCGCTGATCTGGCGTACCCGACGCGAGCGGCAATGCATGCGGTCCACCAGATCACGAGGCGGTTTCCAGCCCTGTACGTCCAGGGCGATGTGCACAGCGGCTTGGTTGGTTTCGCAGTGACTCAGCACGGCAGCGGCCAAATCATCCAGCACGCCCTGGAGGATGCGCGGATCGGCGCCATCGAGGGCGTGAGGCGATACCTCGATCTTGAGGTGCGAGCCAATGGTGTCGACCTTGATGTTGTGGTTCTTGATTAGCAGGATCAGACCCATTTCAGCGTTCTGCAGGCGGTACTGATAGCCGGAGTCGCGACCGATGCGGCCCTTGGACCACTCGTAGCCGGCGAACTCGACCACATCCACCGAGAGGTCAAACAGCGCCATGACTTCCGGGCGCAACTTGCCGTTGTACAGCTGCCGCACCGTATCCACGCCGCACCGCAGAATGCGCACGCCTGACAGGTCGGTAAATTGAGCCGTGGTATCGTCGAAGAACAACCGCCCTTTCGGGCTTTCCAAGACCTGACCGTCCGACTCGATACTGACGCGAATTTGATGGCTGATTTTCTTCATCTTTAACGATCCAAATTGGTACGAATTGAAACCGCAATAGGTGGCTTATCTGACGTGTTACAGGGGCGTAGGCCGGCCCCGCCGTGGCGCTTGCTCACTCCGAGACGAGCCGTTCGCGCGCGCCCCGGCCAGGCCGGCTACAGCGGCCATACCGGCCCCGTCGGCGTCACCGCCACCGCGAAGAAAAAGCCCGCCAGATAGGCCAGGAACGCCAGCCCCAGGGCGGCGAAATAGCTTGTCCAGTTCATCGGCTCCCCTCAGTTGATCGAGCGCGGCAAGCGGCTGGTGTCAGGAACCACCGTCACCCGCACGGCGGCGCTGTTCGCGGCGGCGGGCGGCACGCTCGGCGCGGCGGCCTGAGCCGGCGGCGCATTGCCCAAGGCACTACGCCCGGCGCAGGCGGCATAGCCGGACCAACCGCCCTTGAAGCTCAGTTCCGCAGCGCAGTTGCCCCGCGGCACCACGGCATAGCCGGTGTCGGTCAGGTCGCGATCGGTGAGAGTGAATTCGCTGCCGTCCTGGCCCCGGACGGCGAACAAATAGGTGCGGCGCCCGGAGGCGGACAGCAGGGTCGCCTTGACGATGAAGTCGCGGCCGGCGAAGGGATGCCCTACAGGAGCAGCGCCCGGAACGCCTGGGTGCCCAGGTACATCATCAGCAGCATCAGGATCAGCCGCACCAGTAACACGCGCAGCACCCACAGCAGGACCGGCTTGAGCAGGCGCAGCAGTTCCAGCAGCAGACGGCGATACAGGGTCGCCCATGAGCAGACGAGGTCCACCGTCATAAACCACAGACCCAATAGCAAGGGCCGGAATTGCCATGAATAGAAGAATCTTAGGTTGTCTAAAAAGGCTCTTGCCGGCGATGGTGTCGGTGACGGAGCCGGTGGCTGTCGATTCATAGAGGGCGAAGGTCTCCTGGCGGATTTTCTTGATCTCGACGATCACGTCGCGGGCCGGCGGTTTGTTGTCCTGCGCCGAGTGCTGGCTTTCCTTGTAGCGGCCCCGAATGCCGATGACGGCGAGGTTGGAGTGCAGATAGGCCTTTTCCGCCGTCATGCGGATGTCGTCGCGGATATAGGCGATGTTCGGCGTGGTGAGGATGATGTCCCAGTTGAAATGCCGGTGCCGGGTCCAGGCATCCAGCCAGCCCATGGGCCGCCCGGCTGCCTTGGCCGCTTCCGGGCCGTCCGGGAAGTCGAAGCGCTTGAGGTCGGCTTCGCGCCAGGACTTCAGAAAGATCAGTTGGGTTTCGTCGAAGATGATGAACGCGCCACGCGGCGCCCACATGAACCAGGTGCGCATCTTTTCCATGTCATCCAAGTCCTCGAGGTCGAGGTTGATGACGTCGCAGCTGGAGGGCGTCTCCGGCATCACCTGGAAGATCCGTTCGCGGGTCAGGCCGCGCACGTTGGTGATGATGACGCGGCCTTTCTTGATCGCGGGGATCAGGTCATCTTGGATCGCGCCGGAGGTCTTGTAGGAGCCGTTCGGGCCGTGATGAATCTTGATCGCCATGTCACTTACCTATGAAGGGGATGAAGGACATGGAGAAGCGCGTACCGATGGCGGCGAAGATCATGTTCACCGCGTCCGGCAGGCCGAAGAACGCCAGCAGCGAGCGCAGGTCGCCGTCCAGGGACGAGTAATAGGACGTGATGGTCGAGCCGATACCGATGCCGCCGACGACTTCGCGGAACGCCTTGTAGCCGATTTCCGCGACGAACAATTGCATCTCGAACCAGCCCTTTATTGCCATCTTGGTCAGCAAGACAAAGGCGTCGGTGACGAAGTCATAGACGCCGCTATAGAGGAAGTCCCAGAGGGATTGCATCCACGCGAGAATGTCGGAGAGAAAGGGAATGTCCATGGCGTTTCCTCAGGAGCGATAGAAAACGATCCATCCGGCCAGGATCGCGGCGATGAACAGCACCACGTAGCGGATGACGGAGAGTTCTTGGGCGTACTGGGTGAGGCAGACGTCGTAGCGCTGGCCGAGGGCGGTAAAGTCCCAACACGGCAGGGAGCCACCGCCGGTGCCTAGGTGAATATCGAACTTGGAAGCTAGGACGCTTTCGAACTTGCCTTGCAGTTCCTGGAAGTCCTTTTGCGCCTTGGCGATGGCGTCGTCGTATTCCTTGATGGTCTTGTCGAAGGAGCCTTGCTTCGGCTCTTTCAGGCCACCCCCGCCGGAGCCGTCGCCGCCATCGCTACCAGCGCCGCTGTCGGAACCAGAACCGTCACCATCGCCGCCGCTATTGCCATCGCCATCGCCATCGCCATTGCCGTCGGGAGGGTTGCCGCCACCGCCGCCGCCACCTCCTCCACCGCCGCCACTGGAGCCGTTGTCGCCGCCACCGGGCTTGGTGCCGCCGTCGCTTCCACCGTCGCCGCCGGGCGGGTTGCTGCCACCATCGCCCCCGGTACCGCCGTCACCACCCGGAGGCGGACCGTCGCCCGGACCCACGTCGCAGCCGAAGGCACAGGAGCCATTGGAGGTGAACCAGTTGCCGGTGAACGAACCGATGACCTTGCAGTAGGTCGCGCCGGCCTGACCTTCAGCGGGACCGATACAACCGTCAATCGCACTGACGGCAATCTCACAGCCGAGGTAGTTGATGAAGCGAGAAATCGGCGCTTGATGGGATTTTTCGTAGAGCGAGCCGGCCAGAATCTTGCACTTGTTTTCCTTACACTCGCCGGTCTCTTTGTTGTATTCGGTGTCAGCTGGGCAGGAGTCACCATACCGGCCTATAGAAGCGCCGACCTCACCAACAAACTCGCCTTTGTCAAAACGTTTCAACGAACAGCTAAATTCCTCATCAGAAATACGCCTCAAAAAATTAAGCGAAAAGCTGTACTCGCCGCCCTGAGACTGAAAATAGGCCAGCACCGCTGAACACCCCTCACCAGGCGAGCCAAACGGCTTGTCGCGCAAACGGTCGATGCCATTAACCTGCCACCAAAAGAATTCAGCACTGGCCACGGGATGCCACAACAGCAAGAACAGCAGACCCAGCACTGAGAGAAACCGGCCACAGCCGGAGCGCATGTTGTTATTCATACAGTCACCCATGAAAAAGCCCCCTGCCGGAAACTCCGGAGGGGGCTTCCGTTTCGGTCGCCACTACTGGTATTGCCCGACCTTGAGCCCTGAAATCAGGGAATAGGCCATGAACGCACCCAGCATCAGGGACCAGATCACGTCAGGCCTTGCGCATCGCGCCGATGACCAGGGCGAGGCCAACCAGCACCGCCACGGCGGCGATCACCAGCTTGGCCACGGACGAGCCGTCGGTGCCGGCTTGGGTCAGCACTTCCTTGGTGGTTTCGTCGATCAGCGAGTCGGCGAAGGAGACGTTGGCCACGGCCAGGCCGACGGTGGCGATGGAAGCGTTGCGGAACAGGGTTTTCATTTTTTCCATGATTGGAACCTCATTAATTGCGCGCTTTGCGCATGGCAGAAATGATCAAGCCAGCCCCCAAACCAACGGCGAACAGCCCGATGGTCCCGGCGAAGCCGAGGCGGAAGGCTGACGGGTCGAAACCACCCATCAGCAGAGTCAAATAGCCCTCTGCCTCAGGCGGCAGCAGGTAGGTCTGTATCCACTCAAGGTGCGCACAGCCAACCGTGCCGTCCGCGTTCTGGACCCAGGTCTTGCACACTTGAACCGATACAGAGCCTTCCATTCGTACAGTCCTCAAACAGCCAGGGAGGCCGCTAGGCCGTCGATCCAGCCCCAGGCGTAGCCGGTGGCCAGACCTACCGCGAACAGCGAGAGATAGCGGAGCATCGCGGCCTCCTACGGCTTACGCCTTGGCGTCCGGGGACTTGTCTTGTTTGTCCTGGCCCTGCGGCTGCTGGGCCGGGCGCGGGGCTTGGGCCTGCGCTTGCGGGCGGGCCGGGCCTTGGGCGGTCGGCGCCATCGGCTTGCCGCCCACGGCCAGCAGATCCACGAGGACCTGGGTATTGGTGATCCGGCCGAAACGGTCTTGGGTCGGGCGGACCACGCTGGCAAACTTGCAGAGCACCGGCTGGCCTTCGAAGACGATGGCGTCCAGCAGGGTCGGCTCGATGTTGTATTCGCTGATCTCGAAGCCCTTGGCGTTGCCACGGGCACCTTCCGGGATCGGGGCGATGGATTGGACCGAGGCGTAGATTTCCCCGGTCTTGGTCGAGGTATAGGTGTCGGTCTTGGTGACCCACAGTTCGACGACGCCGCCTTGGGTTGCAAACATGTTCATCGGTGTTTCTCCTTCAATTCGCCTTTTTCGGCGTGAGTTGTCCCGCTGCTGCAAATTCGGCTGTTTCGCCTTCATTCAGCGGTGTTGGGTGAAAGTGATGTGTGGGGCGATCCCTTCGGGCCGGGCTCTATTCGCTAGCGAACCAAGCCAACCACGGGTGTTCGTCTCGGCCCATTCGGGTAACGATCCCTATCGCAACGTCGTCGCCGACGGCCAAGGGGAACCCTTCCCCTTGGAACCCGCAGAGCAACACCAAGGGCTCTGCCCTTGTCATCCCGCTCTTGCCGCCGAGGGCTCGGGAGCGCGGGGCGGAGAAGCTGCCCCACACTCCCCAGCGGAGGCTGTTTCAGGGGAGAGGCGTTCAAGGGTGCGCTCCGCCCGTGCTTCCGTTCGCCGGAACGGTGAAGCTGTTCCGACGAGCCGGGAGCGCGGCCCTTGACCGGATCGGCCACGGTGCGGGCGGCCTGGATCAGGCAGAGCAGGAGCAGCGCTTTCAGGGTCTTAGCAAGCATGGGTCAGCCCTCCAATTGGAATGCTTCGCGCACGGGCACAAAGGGCGTGGGTTTCCCGCTGTCGTACACAACGTGCCAGTACTTCGGCGGACGCCGGGACGGGTCGTGTTTCGCGCAGAAGGAACGGGGACGGCAGAGCCAACGGCCATCTTCCAGATAGGGCAGCCCAGGGGGCCGGCAGTCCGGACACGGCGACGGGCTGTGCAATGGGATGGCCTGCCTTGCGGACCAGCACACAGAGCAGGCGCAGTCCGGGGCGTGGGTTTGGCGTAGGTAATAGGGACTGGCGGCCATGGTTCATGCCCTCACCCCACGGATGCGGTACACCTGCCGAGCGCGTTCGCGGGTCAGGCCGAAGGAGCGGCGGGCTTCCTCTTCGGTCGGGAAGACAGCCACCGACTCTTCGACCCAGCGCTGGCATTCCACGCGGGAAATGCCCTGATGGACACGATGCCAGCGACGTTGCCGGGTCGGGCCGTGGAAGGTGCAAATCTCTACGAGGTAACGCATATCAGGCACTCCATTCCTGTTCCAGCAGCCAGGTACGCAACAACGCGCTATTCACCATGCGCAGCTTCCCCAGCTTCACGGACGGCAGCACACCCCGGTAAACCCAGGCGCGAGCGGTGCCGTAGCTAATGCCGTTGCGCTCCGCCCACCGTTCGATGGACTCCACATCCTGTTGCGGCCCTATCAGGGCGCCGGGGTTCAGCTCTTCCAAATCCATGTCGTACTCCAAGCTCAAAAGGGATCACGGTGGTCCCTTTGAGCAATGGGACCACGGTGGCCCCATTGCTGTCAAGACCACCGTGGTCCATGATCACGACATGAGCAGAGAAGACCCACAATTCAAATTACGTATGCCGCAAGAGCTACGCCTCCAGGCAGAGCAAGCAGCAAAAGCGGCTGGCCGTTCACTCAACGCAGAATTAGTTACCCGACTTGAGTCGAGCTTTCTCAATTCAACAACCCAAGAAACTCTAATTTCTGCAAAGCGAGCAAAAGAACTTGCTCTTATGGCAAGAGAGGCAATACCAAGCGAAATTCGAAAGCGAGCTATTAGAGCAATACAACGAGCAGTAAGCCTCGGACATACTGAAGCCTATGCAAACTTGACTGACTTATCCCTTGAAGTTGGCATTTCTGACGAAGAACTTGACAATCTAATAAACCCTGTCATCGAAGAGTTAAAGAAGGCCGGCTACAGTGCCAAGCTTGATGATATTACAACGCTTGCAATTGAGTTCTAATTAAAAGTTCAGAGCCTGAGGAAAACTCAATCCATTAAGACGAAAGTTAATTTAACAGTAGAAAAGAGTTCCACAATGGACGATGGAGTTTTCAAAAGAACACAATAAGTATGTGGATATTTATGATAAGCTCAAAGTAGATCCGAAATTTGACGATTACTTTTTATGGCCTGATGATATGAAACTGTAGCGTCAACCTTTATTACATGAAGAACTAAGGCAAAGGTGCAGCTATAGGCCGCACCTTTTAAAATAGGCGTTAAGAATAGACGTCTTAGGATTTGTACTTCTCATAAGCATCTAGATATAGTCGGTCTGATTCGTCGCGAAACTGTCTACGTTTTTGGTGGAGATCCAAGAGTTTTTCACTGATGCTCTTATATATTATTTGATGCGCTTGGTTTTGTAGTTCTATCTCGCTGTACTCGTCTATCTTAAATCCATCTTCCAAAGCAGAGTTAACTAACCTCGACAGGATAGCCTTGTCAATCTTGTCGATAGTTTCATACTCACCCTCGGCGGTTGCAAAGTAACCTTGGCCGTTCTCAATTTTTAATATTTTCATATCCGTTCCTTCTGTCTATGTAAGCGGCTTCGCCCGCTTCTAGTGAGTCCATAGTTGCCTGGAAGTTGTTGATTCTTTTACCGTCAGTTGATATTAGCTCTTTGTCAGAGGGATGCCCCGAATATCTTCTGTAAATGATTCCATCTTTGCTGGCTTCTTTGGATGTAAAAATAATGTAGTCCGCCTTGATGGATGCCCCAACTACGCTATTGTGCGTAACAATAACGACAGGCATCATTTTAGATATCTCTTTTAGCATTTGGTTAACCTCACTCTTTAAGAAGAGGTTATCAAAAGAAGATTCTGGTTCATCTATTAATAAATAATCATAATTCTGAGCGTTTTTTATTTCCTGCAGTAGTCTGAATTCTGATCTCTCTCCTCCAGACACCTTGAATCCATCCTTGTTTAATATTTCATACTCAATGCAGGTGAAATATTTGTAGAGCTCTGAAGGGGTGAGCTGTTCGTTATTTTTTAACGCTCCAAGGTACTTATAAGGCTGGCTGTATAATTCAAATGCAGTGCTAAATGCAATATTGCGTCCGCTTACAGTCTTGACTTCTCCGGCCCTGGCAAATGCCCTCTGCTTTCCTACAACTTTGAACCCTTGAAAACTTTCTTCGAATATAATTTTCTCCCTCTGAATAAATTCGGTGATTTCAGTAAATCTTTTGATCTTCTTGTAATCATACATGATCTTGTAAAGATCGACGTCTTTAACTTGGGTGGCGGAGGTTCTTAGCTGGAGCTTGTTTCTAACATCTTTAATCAGGTCATTGGCAAAATTTCTTTTCTTTCTCTCGTAGGCTTTAACCCAAAGAAGCTCTATTAGTTCGCAAGCCAAAGCTTTTAGCGAGATAATATTTATATGTTTATCTATGATATCTCTGTATTCAATGTTTTCAATTAGTTGAACTGTAGATTTTATAAGATCGCTAAGAGCCAGGTCTTCACCAACTTCATATAGTGTCTCGTTGAATAGCGTCACCTTAGAGAAGGCATCAAATTTCTGCACTTCCTCAGCTGATTTTAGGAGGCTTTCTAAATAGTCCGCGACTTTGCGCCGGTTAACCTCTATATCAATATTTATGACGTCGTCGATAACGGACTTGAACGGCGCCAGATGGTTGTCGGCAAATATACTTTTTTGGCGAGCGATATCAGCATTAAAGTCCTTTTCGTACTCTGCGTCATCTCTTTGCACAAGAGAGAACTGGCGAATATATTTTACGTTCTCGTAGTCATCATTGATTCGGGTTAATGTTACGGTTTTTCCAGATGATCGAGAGCCTAGAATAATGTTCAGCCCGGTGGATAGTTTTTGACCATCCTCAAATATCTGGAAGAGAGAGTTTCCATCTGATTCTGATAAGGCAACTTTGGTTCTGTCGAGCAGGCTGAATTTTAAAGACTTTAAAGACAGGTCGCCACAATCGATGTAAGTCTGCCTAGTTGAGAACCTCTTAAGGCTATCAGATATGCGTAGGTCGCTAAATATTACTGGCGTTAGCTCAGTATTATCTTTAGCTAGACGAACGAATTTTTTGGGGCTATCAACTTCGCCAGCAGAGATAAATTCCTTGAGTTTCTTTATTGTTTCTGCGTGAAGGGATGGCCTTTTGTCGTAGTGAGGAATTACCAAATATCTGTTTAGGTCACCAAATATCTGAATAAGTTCGTTGAAACTTATAAAATCCCCAACTTTTTTTACCTTACTTGACACTAGATTTGATTTGATCTGAAAGTCTTCTAGATTTTCATTCTCGGATATTATAAGCACATGGCCACTTTCGAGGTTTATTTCGATCCCTGGAAATACTATGCAATCTAGTGCGCCTGATATTTCATTGAATTGACCGAGATCGAACATGTCGTGATTAGTTATTGCAATGGCGTCAAGCCCAACTGAAACAACATACTCTCTGAGTTTTTCCAGGGAGAAAGTAAAGTGAGAATCACTAAACGTAGGTATGGTGTGCATGTGAAGGTCGATTTTCTTCAATTTTCACTCCATAAATAACCAGAAGAAAATAATAGTACAGTATGTTCCATAACCGCGACGTACTGCCAGAAATGCTCGGAGACTTACTTAACTGATTTGGAAGCGAGCTATGCTTCTCACATTCCGAATGGCACTGCCATGGATTCACTTTTTGCATAGACATTGCCACCTAGAAAGTAAAGCTAAGAGGGTAGCGGGCTAAATGTCTAGCAATACCGTCAAAAATATCGAAATTATATGAGGCGAGTAGGCTTAGAAAGTCGTATCGAGTTGGCTTGTGCGGTACAGAAAATGCTACGTGGACTAGCTATCTTGAGTAGTGGCCAACCACCTAGGAAGATCCTTCATTTCATGCAGTACGCGCCAAACATCGATGTGGGCATCTTGCTCGACGTAGAACACAAGGTAGGGATAGCGCTGGAGTGGCCAGGAGCGTAGGCCGGGAAGATCCAGTTCATGGGCATAGCGTGCCGAGCCAGAGGCGGCGTGACAGCCGATCTGTTTGTACGCTCGTTCCAGGACGTCAATGAAGCCTAGTGCTGCCTTCTCGGCCTGTTCTTCGGGGTAGTAGGCAATGGCGCTGTCTACGTCTCTGTTTGCTAGCTCACGCGGGATGACGGGCTTTTGCTTCATCCTTGAGCGTTCCGCACGCGAGCACGGAGCGATTCGAAGTAGTCAGTATCGGCAGGAGCAGCAGGAGCAGATGCAGCCCCAGCAAGCAATAGGCCACGCAGGTGTTGGCGGTCTTGATCCTTGCGAATCAGCTCACGCACGTATTCGCTGCTGGTGCCGTAACCGCGCTGATTCACTTGCTCATCAACGAAGCTTTTGAGGGCATCCGGCAGGGAGATGTTCATGGTACTCATTGGATGTGCCTCTTGCCAAATTTTGCCAAGAATCATAGCGCGGCTTTGGCGGCTGGTGCCGAAAAAGTGTCGAAATTATAGAGCCGAATAGCGACGAATCGAGCACGCGAGGAAAGTGGAAAGCCCGTATTGAGCGGGTTTGGCACGAATTGACACGCGACTGAAACGGGTTCGATTCCCTTCGCCCGCTCCAAATCCCAATGCAAAGGCCCCTGACACCAACCAGTGCCAGGGGCTTTCTGTTTTCAGGCTTTACCGCGTAAAGCCCGGGAAAGATCGGAAGCGCCCCATGGATTTCGGTGGAGGCGCAGCCGGAAGGTTCCTCTTCCTTACATCATCAGCGAGTAGGCCCGTTCCAACTGGTCCAGATCGATATCCAGAGGCAGCGGCAGGGGCGCTTCGCCGATGTGCTGCTCGCTGGCGAACTTTCCCTCGGCCAACACACGTGCCGGGTCGTTGAGGGCAAGGAAGTCACCCCCGTCGTATTCCCAGAAGTTCAGCGGGGAGCGGCCGGAGTAGGTTTCGTTCCAGCAGGCGACATACGAACGTTCGCCCAGGACTTTCGGACGGCAGGAAACGTAGGGTTCCAGATAGACCTCATGGGTGAGGTACAGGAAGGTGAGGTCATCCACGCGATAGGCCGGCGCTTCGCTGACCTCCTGGGGCTCCTCGTCCAGTTGCGCTTCGGGGTTCGCTCCCGGAACGACCGCTGCGACAGCGGAAAACCCATCCGCCCCCCCAGGCTCTCCCATGGCCATGCCTCCGCCGATGAACAGGGAAGCAACCACGACCAATAACTTCAACACGACGCGCCCTCGCCTGAAAATCGCGGAGATTACGCCGCCAACTTTTCAGGTATGCGATCAGGGTGGCCCGCAACCTTCCGCCCCGCCGCCCGATATCGGGCAATTCCTACACGACGGAAGACGCATCCACCTGGGCCCGCACCCGGCTCGTCTTCTCGCTCAGCGCTCTTTCACGGTGTTCCGCAGCGAATTAGTAATTATCTGTAGGAATAACTCCTCAACAGCCTCGTATCACTTCCGCTCGAGCCGAATCTCGACCAGCTTGCCATCGATGAAGCGCAAGTGTCGGTAGACGCCTCCACTGGGGCCATACACCCAGAATTCGGTGCGTGCGGCATTCAACTTGGGCACGCCGTTGTTGCGCAGGGCAGGCTCGTTGACGATCCTGCTCAGCGGTTGCCCGCACCTTTCCAGGACTTGCTCGACGCTGTCGCCCTCGTCCACCAGATGCGTGCCGCATCTCATCGAGGCGACGGCAGGAATTGCCAACGAAGACATGAACAGCATCAGCGCCGTGCGAAACATGGATACCCCCGCCTCCCCCGATAATGAAAGCGCGGACCGCCGCGGGGCGAGGCGAACTCCCTCACAAAGGCGCAAGCGTCGCACAGCGGCATGGCGACGCAGGCAGTTCCTTGCCGTCGCTTCGCCAGCTTCGTTAGACTGCCGCATCGCAGCACGCTTTCGTGGCTGCGCCCTCCCCGATCCGAGGCTTGCATGTTGGAGATAGTAGTCATCCGATAACCGCCACTTCGTCATCCCGCACGAGGTGTCGCCGGTTATCTGCCTTCGCCATGGCTCGCACGCGCCTTTTCGCGCAGTGCGGCCGCGTTGTCACACCGATGATTACAGGTTCTACCGACATGAACGTTTCCAAGCCGGAACAACGGACGCTTCACGCCTTGGCCCAGGGCGGCCATATCGCCTTCCTTCGCGACGCTTCGGGCAAGATCACCCGCGTCGAGTGCTACAACCGCGACGGCCACCTGCTGCTCGACTGCACCCTGGCGGTGTTCTCCAGGCTGAAGAACAAGGGCCTGGTCCACTCCCGCCAGGGCAGGCCCTACCGGATATCCATGGCCGGGCTGAAAGTCGTGCGCCCGCAGGCGGACAATCGCTGACCCCCTTCCTTTTCCATTGCCCCCGCCGGGACAAGGCGGGGGTTCCGAGGAGTGCTTGCATGAATATTTCCATCCGTGCGGAAACGCCCGGCGACATCGACGCCATCGCCCGCCTGACCGAAGCCGCGTTCCGCAACGAAACGCACAGCAGCCATACCGAGCAGTACATCGTCGACGCCCTGCGCCGTGCCGGCGCGCTGACGCTTTCGCTGGTGGCCGAAGCGAACGGCCAGGTGATCGGCCATATCGCGGCCTCACCAGTGACCATCGATGGCGAAGCGGGCGACTGGTACGGCCTCGCGCCGCTATCAGTGGCGCCCGAGCGGCAGCGCCAGGGTCTCGGTTCGCAGTTGGTCCGGCGCCTGCTCACCGAGTTGCGACTGCTGCCCGCGGGTGGCTGCGTGGTACTGGGCGAACCGACCTACTACTCGCGCTTCGGCTTTCGGGTGGAAAGCGGCCTGGCGTTGCCCGGCGTTCCCGCCGAATACTTCCAGACACAGTCCTTCAGCGGGCGCATGGCGCGAGGAATAGTGGCCTTCCACGCCGCATTCGACGCCAGCGACTGAGCCGGAACGACAGCAGCCGCTATGTCGCCCCCTGGTCGCGGGCTCAATCGAACTGGGTACCTTTCTGGATCAGTTCCACCTTGTAGCCGTCCGGGTCTTCGAGGAAGGCGATCACGCTGCGTCCGTGCTGCATCGGCCCGGCCTCGCGGGTGACCCGATAGCCCAGCGCCCTGGCCCGGGCGCAGGTGACGGCGGCATCCTCGACCTCGATGGCCAGGTGGCCGTAGCCGTCGCCCTGGGTGTAGCCGTCCCGGTCCCAGTTGTGGGTCAACTCCAGGGCAGCGGCCGCGCGCTCGTCCTGGTAGCCGACGAAGGCCAGGGTGAAGCGGCCTTCGGGATAGTCCCGGCGCCGCAGCAGGCGCATGTCCAGGGCGCGGGTGTAGAACTCCAGCGCGGCCTCGAGATCGGCCACGCGGAGCATGCTGTGCAGGATTCGCATGGAAATTCTCCGTGGAATCCGGCGGCGAGCCGCCGGAGCGGGGATCAACCCTCGATGCGGTAGCCCTTGAACAGGAAAAGCGGACCGAAGGCGTAGCTGTCGATCAGTTCGTAGAAGCGCGCGATGGTTTCGTTGCGGCAATGCTGGAGGAACGCCGCCTCGTCTTCGTACACCTCGTCGAGGTAGAAGCGGTTGCGGTTGTTCTCGTCGCGGATCACCTCGAAGCGCAGGGTGCCCGGTTCGTTCTGCAACGAGCCATTGGCATCGAACAGGCCTGCCGCGGCGAACGCTTCGCGCTTGTCGGAGGGAACGTCGAACTGAACCAGTACGTGGTAGGTCATGGAATCTTTCCTCGTGAAATGGGGTTGGAAGCGATCGCGAGGTCCATGCTAGGGTGGCCTTTCACTCATTAAAAGTAATCAATAATCAGCAAATCGCTCACTTAAAGAGAATGATGTGAAACTCTCTCAACTCGGATTCTTCTGCGCAGTGGTCGAACGCGGCACCATCGCAGCCGCGGCCGAACAGTTGCATTGCGTGCCGTCGAACATCACTACCCGCTTGCGCGAACTCGAAGGACAACTCGGCATAGCCCTGTTCAATCGCGAAAGGAATCGCCTGCTGGTCACCCCCGAGGGCCGCCTGTTGTACCGCCATGCCCGGCGCCTGCTGGCGCTGGCCGACGAGACCGCCGCGCTGTTCGCCGGCGACCAGGCGCACGGCGCGCTAAGGGTCGGCGCACTGGACGTGGCCCTGGCCAATCATCTGCCCCAGCGCCTGGCCCGCTACCGCCGCGAGTCGCCGGGCGTTGAACTGCACATCCGCCCGGAGCATTCGCTGCTGCTCGAGCGCCTGCTGATGGAGGGAGAGCTGGACCTGATCGTCACCGACGGCCCCATCGAACACCCGTTGCTGGCCAGCCGCCTGGCCTTCCGCGAGCGCCTGTTGCGGGTCACTCCCGCCGACCTGCCGGCACCCACTCCCGAGGACCTCGCCAGCCTCGAACTCTATGTGTTCGGCCACACTTGCCACTACCGCCGCCAGGTCGACCGCTGGCTGGCGGAAAGCGGTATCCAGCCGCGTGCAACCCTGGAAATCGAGTCCTACCCAAGCCTCTTCGCCTGCATCGAGGCCGGTCTCGGCTTCGCCTGCGTTCCGGAGAGCTTCGTTGCACGCATGCCCTCCGCGCGACGGGGTTTCCATGCCGAACCGGTAGCCGGCCTGGACTCCAGCGATATCCATTTCGTCTGGCGCAAACAGCAAGCCTCGCCGCTGATCCAGGGCTTCATCGACAGCATCGGCGCCGACTGACGCCAACGAACGATGCCGCAACACAAACGCACTCGGAAAAATCGGTAACAGCGGAACCACTGCACAGACCAGAGAAAAAGCCGCCACCAACCAGGCCTGGCGGCGACACCGGAAGTACCCTCGGCGGCCGATTGCCGAGCCGATCCCCTACCTGCCCCCTGGGTTTTCCGACGAAAGACCTTGATTCGTGGGAGGTAGGGTCGTCTCCGCTAGATACCCCTCAACCCTGCGTGCGGGCTCCATGCCCGAGCGCCTTGGCGAGATTTGCCCATAGAGCCATCACTTATGACTGCGACAGACAGAACGCCCCCGCCATTGAAATGGCTCTGCCTCGGCAACCGTGATGCGAACGACGGATTCGAGCTCTTCGCCCATGGCATCTATGCGAGGAACGGCGCGTTGGTCGGCAGCAAGCTCTCCCTGCGCGAACGGCGCCAGCGCGTCGACCTGTCGGCCTTCCTTTCCGGCGCACCGCCGCTGCTTGCCGAGGCGGCGGTCAAGCACCTGCTGGCACGCCTCCTGTGCGTGCACCGGCACAACACCGACCTCGAACTGCTCGGCAAGAACTTCATTCCCCTGCATGCCAGCAGCCTGGGCAACGCCGGGGTCTGCGAGCGGATCCTGGCCTCGGCCAGGCAATTGCAGCAGCACCAGGTCGAACTCTGCCTGCTGCTAGCCATCGACGAGCAGGAACCCGCCTCGGCGGAGTACCTGGCGTCCCTCGCCCGGCTACGCGACAGCGGCGTGCGCATCGCGCTGCACCCGCAACGCATCGATACCGACGCTCGCCAGTGCTTCGCCGAGGTCGACGCCGGCCTCTGCGATTACCTGGGCCTGGACGCGCGCCTGCTTGCCCCCGGCCCGCTGACGCGTAACCTGCGCCAGCGCAAGAGCATCGAGTACCTGAACCGGCTGTTGGTGGCACAGGACATCCAGATGCTTTGCCTCAACGTCGACAATGAGGAACTGCACCAACAAGCCAACGCACTCCCCTTCGCCTTCCGTCACGGCAGGCACTATTCGGAGCCTTTCCAGGCCTGGCCGTTCAGCAGTCCGGCCTGCTGAACGCCGACGCGGCTGCCAGCCGTCACGCCAGGCTGGCCCGCTATCCCGCCAGGCGCTACCCTTGGCAGTTTCGACGGACAGGGACGACGGTCATGGGCAACTATTTCGAGAGCCCCTTCAGGGGCAAGCTGCTCTCGGAACAGGTCAGCAACCCGAACATACGGGTGGGGCGCTACAGCTACTACTCCGGCTACTATCACGGGCATTCCTTCGACGACTGCGCCCGCTACCTGATGCCGGACCGCGACGACGTGGACAAGCTGGTCATCGGCAGTTTCTGCTCGATCGGCAGTGGCGCCGCCTTCATCATGGCCGGCAACCAGGGACACCGCGCCGAATGGGCGTCGACCTTCCCCTTCCACTTCATGCACGAAGAGCCTGCCTTCGCCGGCGCCGTGAACGGCTATCAGCCAGCGGGCGACACGCTGATCGGCCATGACGTCTGGATCGGTACCGAGGCGATGTTCATGCCCGGCGTACGGGTCGGCCACGGAGCCATCATCGGCAGCCGCGCGCTGGTGACCGGCGATGTCGAGCCCTATGCCATCGTCGGCGGTAACCCGGCCCGGACCATTCGTAAGCGCTTTTCCGATGGCGATATCCAGAACCTGCTGGAAATGGCCTGGTGGGACTGGCCACTGGCCGATATCGAGGCAGCCATGCCACTGCTGTGTGCCGGGGATATCCCCGCCTTGTACCGGCACTGGAAACAGCGCCAGGCCACGGCCTGACGGTTGGACGAAGGAGGTCGAGGATTTTTCTCGGGCCCGATGGCCTACCCTCTATGCTTCCGACGGTATACTGTCGCGATGCCTGGCCATCCAGGCATGCGTGCCAGAGCCACTCCAGCGACCGTACCGGCGGAGCGAAACGCTGTGTTTCCGACAGCCCGTGCCGAGCACCGATCGCCGGAACGATCGCAGGACTTCATGACCGACGGCCCCCTGGAGCGGCTACCGGGCAAGACGAGTGACAAGAACGACACATGATTGAAGAAGCCACTTCCAGCAAGCACTCAGGCACGACGGACGCCCCGCTGGTATCCGTCGTAGCACCCTGCTTCAACGCGGAAAAGTACCTGGAAGAAGCCCTGCGCAGCATCTACGAGCAGGACTACCCGAATTTCGAAGTGATCATCGTCGACGACGGTTCCACCGACAACAGCTACGCCATGCTGGAGCAGTTGCAGAAAGTCCACGGTTTCCAGCTCTACCGCCAGCAGAACCAGGGCGTCAGCGCAGCGCTGAACTTCGGTCTGCAACACGCCCGCGGCGACTACGTAGCCACGCCGGACCTGGACGACATCATGCTGCCGCACTCGTTGAGCGTGCGCGCCGCGTACCTCGACCAGCACCCGGAAGTCGGCTGCGTCGGCGCCCTGGTGATCTACATCGACAGCGAAGGCCAGGAAACCAAGCGGCAGAACGGCAACCGCATCCGCCAGCTGGACTTCGACTACCTGCTCGGCAACGCCTATGTCTGCGGCGCCCCGGTGTCCCTGTACCGCATGGAGGCCCTGCGCGCCGCCGGCTTCTACGATCCCGAGATCAAGGTGCAGGACTTCCAGATGACCCTGCGCATCGCCAGCCAGGGCTACCAGATCCACAAGCTGCCGGTGCTGGTCACCCGCTACCGGCGCCACCCTGACAACCTGTCGCGGCGCTACAAGGTGCTGCTCGATGCCGACCTGCGCACCATCGCGCCCTACCAGTCGCATCCCGCCTACGAGCGCGGCCGCACGGAGCTGGTCAACAAGGCCCTGAAGTACGCCGTGGTCGCGGACAAGCGGCATGCCTGGCAACTGCTCCGCTCGCTGCCGCTGCGGCAGTGGAACCGCACCACCTTCCGCCGGTTGAAGCGCTTCCTTCTCCATCACGAGAGCTGAGTCCGTCACCGCGAAGATTCGTCGTGCATGGGCTATACCTCCCGGATACACCTTGGTTTCGAATCGCCGCCCGACAACGGGTAGGCCGGCCGCTTGACGCCCGCGGCCGTTCTTCGAGGGAGCTTGAATGACCGCGCTGCACGACCTCCCGGGAACCCGCCTGCTGGCACTGTTCGCCCGCCGGGAACTCTCGCCTGGCGAGTACTACGAGCATCTGCTGGCCCACATCCAGCGCTGGGAACCGCATCTCAACGCGCTGTATCGCTTCGACCCGCAACGGATTCGCGAACAGGCCGCGGCGGCCACCGAGCGCTGGCGCAAGGGACAGCCCAAAGGCCCGCTGGACGGGCTGCCGGTAACCATCAAGGAGCTGATCGCCACCGCTGGCGAACCTCTCCCATTGGGCAGCGCCGCCACCGCCCTGCAACCCGCGCCCTGCGACGCGCCGCCGGCCGCTCGGCTGCGCGAAGCCGGCGCGATCGTCCTGGCCAAGACTACGGTTCCAGACTTCGGCATGCTTTCATCCGGCCTCTCCAGCTTCCACGGAGTCACCCGCAATCCCTGGAACCTGGCCAACAATACCGGCGGCTCCAGTTCGGGCGCGGCAGCGGCGGCCGCCGCCGGCTACGGACCGCTGCACCTGGGCACCGACATCGGCGGCTCGGTGCGACTGCCGGCGGGCTGGTGCGGCCTGGTGGGCTTCAAGCCAAGCCTCGGGCGGATCCCCATCGACCCTTACTACACCGGTCGCTGCGCCGGTCCGATGACCCGCTGCATGGACGACTGCCTGCTGCTGATGCGTTACCTCGCGCAGCCCGACGCCCGCGACGCCACCAGCCTGCCGCCGGAAGTGCTGGACTGGAGCGCCGAGCCGCTGTCGGTGCGCGGCCTGAGGGTCGGCCTGCAACTCGACCCCGGCTGCGGCCTGCAGCCCGACGCGGAAATCCGCGCCGCGATCGAGGCCGCGGCGCGGCTGTTCGAGGAGCACGGCGCTCAGCTCAGGATCGTCGAACCGCTGATGGACCGGAGCCTGCTCGACGGCCTGAACGACTTCTGGCGCGCCCGCCTGTGGAGCGAACTGCTGCTCCTCGACGAGACGCGGCGGGCCAGGGTGCTGCCCTATGTCCACGCCTGGGCCGAGGGCGGCGCACGGGTCAGCGGGGTCGATGCGGTGCGCGGTTTCAACCAGACCTTCGAGATGCGCCGGCGCGCCGCCCGGCTGTTCGGCGAGATCGACCTGCTGCTGACGCCGACCAACCAGGTCGAGGCCTTCCCCGCCGACTGGGCCTCGCCGCTGAACGATCCGCAGCGGCCGTTCGAGCACATCGTCTTCACCGTGCCGTGGAATATGGGCGAACAGCCCGCGCTCTCGATAAACTGCGGCTTCACGGCCGCCGGCATGCCGATCGGCCTGCAACTGGTCGCGCCGCGCTTCGCCGATACCTGGCTGTTGCGCATCGGCAAGACCTACGAAGGCTGGCGCGGTCCGATCCACGGCTGGCCACGGCCGCCGGCTGACTGAAGCCGGCAGCCGCTCGTCGCTCGGCTCCAGGCCTGAGTGTTTCAGTCGTCACTCCGAGAGGGCCTTCGCCATGCGCTCCCCCACCCGTCCCCCGGCGGCCGCCGATCCGGCCAGCCGCCGCAGCGTCTTTGCCGTGGTCCTCGGCAACGCCGTGGAATTCTTCGACTTCGGGGTCTATGCCACCTTCGCGGTGATGATCGGACGGACTTTCTTCCCCTCCGACAGCGCCTTCGTCAGCCTGCTCCTGTCGGTCACCGCGTTCGGCGTCGGCTTCGTCATCCGCCCCCTCGGCGCGATCCTTATCGGCGCCTACGCCGACCGCGCCGGGCGCAAGCCGGCGATGCTCCTTACCCTGTTCCTGATGGCGCTGGGCACCGGCGGCATCGCGGTGCTCCCCGGCTACGACAGCATCGGCCCGGCCGCGCCGCTGCTGCTGGTGTTGACCCGCCTGCTGCAAGGCCTGGCCTGGGGCGGCGAGGCCGGGCCGGCGACCACCTACATCCTCGAGGCGGCACCGCCGCACAAGCGCGGCACCTACGCCTGCTGGCAGGTCGTGGCGCAAGGCATCGCGGCGGTCGCCGCCGGGCTGATGGGCTACCTGCTCACCCTCTGGCTCGACGAGCGCCAACTGCAGGAATGGGGCTGGCGGATTCCCTTCGCGGCCGGCCTGCTGGTCCTGCCGATCGGCCTGTACATCCGCCTCAACCTGGCCGAGACCTTTTCCGGACGCGGCCGCCAGGCCAGCACCCGGAACCTGCTCGGCGAGTTGTTCGGCAATCATCGGCGGGCCCTGCTGCTCGGCCTGCTGATCCTCTCCGGAAGCACCATCACCCAGTACTTCCTCAACTACATGACCACCTTCGCCCTTACCGAGCTACACCTGCCGGCGGGCATCGCGATGCTCTCGACGCTGGTCGCCGGCGCCGCACTGGCGCTCTCGGCGTTGCTCGGCGGCGTGCTCTGCGACCGCTACGGGCGCCGCGCCGTGCTGATCCTGCCGCGCCTGGCGCTGCTCGCGGTGCTGTTCCCGGCACTGCAGGCAATGACCCGTCACCCCGAGCCGGCAGTCTTCCTCGCCGTCCTCGCCCTGCTCTCGGCCCTGCATGGCATGAGCGGCGCGGCGCTGATCGTGCTGCTGGTAGAAAGCTTCCCCCGGGCGCTGCGCTCCACCGGTTTTTCCCTGGTCTATGCGACCGGCGTCGCCGCGTTCGGCGGCACCGCGCAGATCGTGGTGACCTGGCTGATCGGCGTCACCGGCAATCCGCTGTCGCCGCTGGGCTACCTGCTGCTGGCCAACCTGGTCTGCCTGGGTGGGGCCTGGCTGGCCCGCGAGACCTGGCCGGGTCGCGGGGACATGGGAGGCGCGCCGCTGGTGCTGCGCGACTGAGAACTTGCGCGGTTCGTTCAAGCGCCGCCGGCCTGTCGCGAGCGACGCTGGGGACCTCATTCATCCGGAGGTCCCACCATGCAGTTCTTCCTGCGCTACGCCTACGCGCCCCTCTTCTGGTCCGGCTTCATCGGCCTGGCGACCTGGCAGGTCGGCTATCGCCAAGCTTCCCACGCCTGGCTGGTCGCCCTGTTCCTCGGGGCGCTCGGCCTGTCCTTTCTCGCCGAACGACGACTGCCCTACCAGCCACGCTGGAACCGGCCGCACGCCGACCGCCTGCGCGATGTCCTGCACGCGTCGGTCAACGAAAGCCTGAACGCACTTGGCATCCTCGCCCTGCCACTGCTGGCCGGAGTCCTGGGCTTCTGGCTGGTATGGCCGCAGGCCTGGCCGCTGTGGCTGCAACTGCTGCTGGCGATCGTCCTGGCCGATCTCGGCATCACCCTGGTGCACTACGCCAGCCACCGTTCGGCGCTGCTTTGGCGGCTGCACGCGGTGCACCATAGCGTGCAGCGCCTGTACGGTTTCAACGGGCTGATGAAGCATCCCCTGCACCTGGGCCTGGAAGCGCTCGGCGGCACCCTGCCGCTGTTGCTGCTCGGCGTGCCGCAGACGGTCGCCGCGCTGCTCGCCTTCGCCATCGGCATCCAGTTGCTGCTGCAACACAGCAACGTCGACATGCGCATCGGCGGGTTACGCCATGTGTTCGCCTGGGCACCGCTGCATCGCCTGCACCACATCCGCTACGGGCGCGCCGGCGACGTCAACTTCGCGCTGTTCTTCAGCGTCTGGGACCGCCTGCTCGGCACCGCCCTCCATCGTCCCGACTACCGCCTGGACAGCACCGACATGGGCATCGGCGACCAGCCTGACTATCCCCGCGACTATGCCGGCCAGTTGCTCGCGCCATTCCGCGACCTGCCACGCAGCAGGCACGTCCCACAGCCGCCGGAAGGATTGGGGCGTTCAGCCGGCCAGGCGTAGGTGCGGCAGCGACAGGCCGGCGCGGATACCGAGCAGGCTGCGTACGCTGCGCGACAGGTGCGCGGCGTCGGCGAAGCCGGCGTGATGGGCCGCCTCGGTCAGGCTGCGCCCCTGCAAGGCCAGGGCGAAGGCCAGGTACAGGCGGCGCCAGAGCACCAGGCGGCGTACCGACAGGCCGACCTGGACGGCGAACAGCCGCTCCAGTTGGCTCAGCGAAAGACTGGCGCTGCGCGCCAGTCTTTCCGCCTCGACCCGCGCCGCGAGTTGCTCGTCGAGCGCCGCCAGGGCCTTTTCGACGCGGCGGTCGAGCCGTCGACGAGGCAGCCGCGCAAGCCGCCCCAGCAACGCCTCGGGCTCGCCGGGAGCGTCCTCGAGAAGCTGACGCAGGTCGTCGCTGTCGAACGCCAGCGGCTCGGCGTACAGCGCCAGCAACGGCTGCGACGCGTCGACGCGATGGGCTTGCAGCGAGGGCACCAGCAAGCGCCGGGCCTCCAGTACCTGGCCAGCGACGCGCACCCGCAGCGGCGTCTCCGCCAGCAGCAACTGGTGGGCATAGTGCGCGTGCTCGCGGGTATCGCCGTTGACCCCGGCGAACAGCGCGTGGTCCCGCGCCAGCCAGACCTCGCCCTGCCAATGCCGCTCCGTCATCGCGTACCTTCCGTCAACCGTTCCGTGGCGAAACGGTGTCGGCTATGGCGACCGCCGTCAAGCCCGCAAGGTCAGCGTCCGAACCAGTCGCGCCGATCGTCGAAGGCGTGCTCGATCAGATCGAGCAAGGCACGCACCTCCACGCGGTTCTCCGCTTCCGGCTGCACGCTCATCCAGACTTCCCGCCGCATCGGCTCGTCGAAGACCTGCGGCAACGCCGCCAGGTTGCGCTCCAGGCGTCCGGCGTAATGCGGCAGCAGGCCGATGCAGGCGCCCCAGAGGATCGCCTGTAGCAGCAGGTCGTGGCTCTGCACCTCGATCACTCCCGACTGGCGAGCCGCCACCCGCCGGTTCCAGGGCGCCAGGGCGGCGCTGGCGGCGTGACCATGGAGCTGCGCCAGCAGGTAGTCGTCCAGCTCGTCCTCGCTGGCCGGCCGCGTGCGCTCGCGCGAATAGCGCTTGCCGATGTGCGGCTGGTACTCCAGCTCGGCGATGCGCGCCGGTGCGGCGAAGTGGCCTTCCATCGCCGGATGCGGCTGCCCCGGATCGGCGATCCAGATGGCGATCTCCGCCGGCCCTGCGCTTTCCGGCCAGCCCTCGCGCAACTCGGCGAGGGCTACGCGCAGGTTGGCGTTCTTGCGCAGGTAGCCCCACAGCTCGCGACTGAGCACATCGTGCAGGACGCTTTCGGCCACCGCCAGGCGCACCAGCGGCTGTTGCCGGTGAAGATCGGCGTGGCTCTGGCTGTCCTCGACCAGGCGCTGCCCGGCGGCCTGGACGATGCGGCCCTCGCGGGTCAGCGAGAGGGCGTTGCCCTCATGCACGAACAGATGCAGGCCGAGGCGCTCCTCGAGCCGGGCCAGGGTCTTGCGCAGCAGCGTCGGCTTGACGTCCAGGCTGCGCGCAGCCTGCATGAAACAGCCGCAACGGGCGGTGACCAGGAAGAAATGCACCACCTCCAGAGAACCGAACAGCTCGTGCCAATAGGCACGGTCGTCGCGTCCCTGCGCGGGCCTGAGCAGTGCCGGGCGCTGCCCGGCGGACTCCGATAGGGCCATGCTTCCTCGCTAGCGTCCAGGCATGAGGCGAATCCGCAGTTCGATCGGCTGCGGCATGTGTTCCGGCGGCGGCAGGCGCAACGAACGGTCCATCAGCGCGCGCCGCAGTTCATTCTCGATCGGCTCGGCGTCGCTGCGCAGGCAGGCGAGACGGACGATCCAGCCGCGTTCGTCGAGCCAGACCCGCAGGTCGATGTCGGTATTCGGCAACTGCCCCGCCGCGCGCCACGACTCCAGGAAGGCCAGCAGCCGCGGCGCGGTTTCGGCGTCTTCGCCCAGGCGCTGCTGGACCTGCTCGCCGAGCCATGCGGCATAGGCGCCCCAGAGCCGCTGGCGTTCGTCGCAGAACCGCTCGGGCTCGCCGAACAGCCAGCTGCGCAGGTGCCGCCAGCGGCTCGCGCGCGGCCCACGCCTGGCCTCCGGGATGCCGTCCATCAGTGCAGTTCCGCCAGGGTCTTGCCGAGCAACGCGCCGTCGATGCTCAGGGTAGCGTTGTTCACCAGGCCATCCAGGTAGGCCTTGGCTATCTGCTCCTGGCGTTGCGCGCGCAGGCTTTCGCGCAGGCGACCACGGACCTCGTCGAGGGTGGCGAGGCGGGCGTCGCGACGCTCAGTCAGCTTGACCAGGTGGAAACCGTTGGCGCCCTGGATCGGCTCGGACACCGCGCCGACCTTCAGCCGTTCCAGCGCCGGACGGATCGCCGGCAGCAGTTGCGCCTGCGCCAGCAACCCACCGATGTCGCCGCCGTTGCGGGCGGTCTGCGGGTCGTCGGAATGCTTGCGCGCCAGTTCGGCGAAGTCGCCGTCCGCGGCCTGCCGGTAGAGTTCCTGGGCGCGCTTGCGCGCTTCGGCAAGCCCGCCGGCCGCAGAGGCGGCGATGAAGATCTGGCTGACCCGGTACAGCGCCGGTACAGCCAGTTGCGCCTTGTTCGCCTGGTAGGCGGCCTGCAGTTCGGCATCGCTGGGGTAGTCCTCGGGCACCGTGCTCACCGACTCCAGGTAGGTACGCAGGACGATCTGCCGCGCCGCCGCATCGATCAGCGTCTTCACCTGCGGACGCTGTTGCCAGTCCTGGGCGCTGGCCTGTTCGTAGAGCGCCTTCTCGGCGAGCCGCGCACGCATCCAGCGTTCCAGTGCGTCGCGGTTCTCGCTCAACTGCGCGCGGGTTTCCGCCGGCACCTCGGCCAGCAGCGCCTTCAGTTCGTCCGGCGCCACCTGCAAGGCGCCGAGGCGGGCCACCGCGGGTTCCGCGGCGGCGCTGGCAGATGGCTTGGCAAGCGCGGCCGGGGCCTGGCCCGCGCCGCCGTCCTCGCGCTGGCCACAGCCGGCGAGAACGGCAAGCGCGAACGCCAGGACGCCGCAACGAAATGCCGGCCGCATCGGCTCAGGCCTCGCCATCGACGGGTTGACCGGCATCCTGCGCCATGCCCTGCTGCTCCGCGGCCAGGCGGCTGTAGTCGCGCAGATAGGCGATGAACTCCTGCAGCAGGCGATCCCACAGTTCGATATGGCTACGCAGGTTGGCCGGGCTGACGCCGCCGGCGACGATCACGTCCATTTCCATCACCAGGAACTCGCCCTGCTGCGACAGGCGGCCGAAGCGCCGGCTGAGATTCCAGCGCTCGGTCAGCCCGGCGGGCAACTCGCCCTGCACGCGCAGGGCGCAGCTGAAGGTGAAGTCGAGGTAGCTTGCCGGCGTCGCTGCCGGATTGCCGAAGCGCACCGCGTAGCCGATTCCCTGGCTGGCGCTGAGCAGTTGCACGACGCCGTTCTGCTCGCTGCGGTTGACCCGGTAGCCTGCCTCCTGCAAGGCCTCGGTCAGGCTGTCGACGGAAAGGTGTTCGATCAGGGTGATGTCGTTCATGTCCGGGTTCCTGGTTTGCTATCGGATTTCACTGGGCGAGCGCCGCCTGGCGGTTCTCGACCTGGGTCTTGTAGAGGTCGTCGCCGAGCTTCTGCGCCATCTCTTCGAATTTCACCCGCGCACCGCTGGCGAACGGTTGGCGGATCTTCATCACCTCGGCGACGCTGACGTTCTCGTAGGCGCCGAGGATCTCCTTGGCCACGCCATACATCTCCCGATTCTTCGCGGTGCACTGCTGCAACTGCTGGTCGTGCTCGCGGAACGCCAGGTCGAGCTTCTGCCGCTCGGCCTCCTTGGCTCGCGCCATGACCAGCAACTCGTCGTAGGCCTGCTTGTACTTGCCCAGTTGCTCGTTGCTCGCCTCGACCATCTGCCGCGCCCGGTCGTGCAAGCCCTGTTGCTGGGCCGAGAGCTGCTCGGCCTGGCCCTTGGCCCGGGCCAGCTCGGCGCTCAGTTGCTTGACCTGGGCCAGCGCCGCATCGCGCTGGCTTTCCAGCGCGGCTTTCGCCGCGGTGGCCTGGGCCTGTTCGGTCTGCAGCGCCTGGAGTTGCTGGGTGGTGCTGCGCAACTGGGCGCGCAGGCGTTCCTCCAGGCTGTCGGCGTAGGCCGCCTGGCTGGCGTAGGCGGCGAAGGCGGCCCCGGCGAGCAGCGCCTGGGCCCAGATCGGTAATGAGAAAGGTCGCGTGTTCATGGTCTGCCTCTTCATGGTCTGCCTCTTCATGGTCTGCCTCGAGGAGCGCTCAGAAGCGCGTGTTGACCTCGAGTTGCAGGACGTCGATGGAGAACGGTGCGCCGTAGACCTCGTCGGAGCTGAGCCAGCGCGCGGTACCGTAGACGCGCTTGTCGAAGCCATAGCTGGCGCCGAGGATGTAGCCCTTGGCGTTGGTCCCGCCAAGGTGGAAGGTGGAATCGTTGAAACCGTCCGGCAGGGCATCCGGCTGGATGTACTTGTAGGCGGCGAAGACCTGCCAGTCGCCGGCGTCGCGCATGTCCAGGGCGTTGCCCAGGGTGAACTGGAGCATCCAGGCGTTCGCCCCGCTCTTGATGTCGCCGTCGGAGCCGAGGTTGTTGGCGATCTGCGCCACACCGCCGGCGCGCTTGCGCATGTCGCCCTCGTCGTAGCCCAGGTTGTGCACGTAGTTGCCGGCCACCCGCAGCTTGAAGTCGTTGGGTAGCTCGGCATCCCAGCCGAGGTTCAGGTCGAGCAGATTGAACTCCGAGGCCAGGCCGACGTACTGCGGGTTCGGCGTGTTCGCCGGGTCGGCCGGGTTGGGCACGATGTCGCGCAGGAGGAACACCGTGTTGCCCTTCTGCATGAAGGTCGGACGGCTGCCGTCGGTGTCACACTCCGGATCTCCGGCCCAGGGCCGGCAAGGGCTGGAACGCCGCCCTTCGATATCGTCGAAGCGGTAGTAGGCCAGCGCGCCGGTAAGGCTGTGCTGCGGGTTGATCTTCCAGGTGGCGCCCAGTTGCGCGCCGTAGAGCCACTTGTTGTCGCTGTCTTCCTTGTCGAAGCCGTTCGACGAGGCGGTGTCCGAGCTGTATTCCACGGGGAACGCGCCGACCGTGCCGAACAGCGCGACATCGCGGCTCAGCGGCTGGTTGAAGATCGCCGCCACGCCGTCGAAGTTGAGGTCGTTGGAATACAGCAGGTCGGTGGACAGGAACGGATTGGCGATCCGCCCGCCGGTCAGGCTCAGGCGCTCGCTGGGCTTCCAGGTCAGGTAGCCCTGGTCGAGCCAGAGGTCCTTCTTGCCGAAGCCGCCGCCGAGGGTCTGGGTGGTCGACACCGGGTTGTTGTCCGAACCGGTGCCGATGCGGATGCCGGCGCTCCAGCTTTCCGACAGCGCCGCCTTGAGGCCGAAGCGCGCGCGCAGGCGCAGCAGGCTGTCGCGGTCCTCGCGGGTATTGAGCAGCGGCGGCAGGCCCGAGCTGGTATTCGGGTTGACGTCATAGGGACCGTCGTCGTTGAGTTCGGCGAAGTCGGTGATCTGGTTGCTGTTGCCGTTGCCGAAGGAGCGCGACTCGTAGCGCAAGCGCACGTCGCCGTCGAAGCTGATGCGCGAGGCCCAGTCCGGGAAGGCGTCGGGCTGCGCCCAATTCTCCGCCTTGGCCTGGGTCATTACCTCGGCCTTCACTTCGTCGCGGATCTGGTCGCGCACCACCTGCGGGATATAGGGTACGCGGACCTCCCCGGGGACAGCGGCAACGGCCGCCGCGGGCGCCACGGCCTGGCGCGCCTGCTGGGCCTGCTGCGCCTCGGCCTCGGCCTGCCTGACCAGCGCATCGGCCTGTTCCTTCTTCAACACGCCCTGCTGTACCAGCAGGCGGATCAGGTTGATCGTGGCGTTCTCCGAGGGCGCCGGCGGCTGGGCCTGCGCCTGGCCGGCCAGCGCGGCGAGCATGACGCCCATCCCCAGCGCCAGTCGGTTCACTTTCGCGTTCATCTGTGTACGGCTCCTAAGGTCCTTCAAGGCAGTCGCCTGCCGGAAATCATTCTGGGTTGGCGTCTTCTCATCCCGGCCGCTTGCCCTGCAGGGCGATGCGCACCGGCAGGGTCAACGAAGCCGGCGGGCGTTCTTCCAGGCGGCCGGCGGCGCGCAGCGCGGCCAGCACCTTCTGGTCGGTCTCGGGGTCGCCGCTGGAGCGGGTCAGTTCGGCCCGGGTGATATCCCCCGAGGAACTCAGCCAGATCTCCGCCTGCAGGCGGAACGCCAGGTTGCGCAGCTCCGGGTTGTCCCGCAGCAGGCGCTGGAAGGCGTAGGCCAGGTACTGGCTATAGCTGGCGTTGCCGGCGCGACCGCCGCCGGAACCGGCCATCCCGCCGCCCTTGCCGGCGCCGATGTTGAAAGCGTCGGAGCCGGACTGGGCGTCGCCATCCATCTGCATCGGGTCGGCCAGGTCGTCGGCCGGCGACGGCGGCGCTTCCTCCTGCGGCTTGACCTCCTCCAGTTCGGGTTGCGGTTCCGGCTCGACGATCTTTTCCTCTTCCACCGGCTGCTCCGGTTCCGGCGGTTTTTCCGGCGGCGGCGGAGGCGGTGGCGGCAGCGGGATGATCGCCGGCACCTTGGGCGCCTCGCGGCGCACGCCGCTCATGTCGTTGGCCCACTCCCAGACCAGCCAGGCGAGGCCGGCGAGCAGCAGCGCGCCGAGGCCCCACTTGAGGTAGCGCAGGGTCGGGTTCGCCGGGCGGCCGTCGATGGACAGCGGCGCGGCATTTTTCGGCTCGGGGGTGTGCTTGGGATCGGCGGACATGTTCATCCCGGGCCTCAGGTCGGTTTGCCGGTGACCAGGCCGACCTGGGACAGCTCCAGGCGGCGCAGCAGGTCGAGGACCTCGATGACCTTCTGGTACTGCACCGTGGCGTCGCCGCGGACCACTACCGGGAAGTCGGGGTTGAGGGCCTTCTCCGTACGCAGGCGGTCCTCCAGCTCGGGCAGGGTCACCGGGTAGGCGTCGAGGAACACCTGGCCGGCGTCGTTCACCGAGATCGCCTTGGTCTTGGGCTGCGACAGCGCCACGGTGGCACTGGCCTTCGGCAGGTTGATCTGGATCCCGGCGACCTGGGCGGTGGCGGTGAGGATGAACATCACCAGCACCACCATCAGCACGTCCACCAGCGGGGTGATGTTGATGCTGTCGACGGCGCCGTCGTCGTCATCGTCGTGGCTGCTGTTCACGGAAGCCATGGCGTTCTCCTCAGGCCGGCAACGGCTGGCCGTTGCGACGATGGGCCACTTCGCTGAGCTGGCTTTCGCCATGCACCTCGGCGAGGCGGGTGACGAACTCGTCGACGAACACCCGCATGTCCGCGCTGACTTCCTTGTTCCGCGTGACCAGGCGGTTGTAGCCGAACAACGCGGGGATCGCGACGAACAGGCCCATGGCCGTGGCCAGCAGGGCGGCGGCCATGCCCGGGGCGATGGCATTGATGTTGACGTCGCCGGCCATGGCGGTGCCGAGGAACACCACCATGATCCCCAGCACGGTGCCGAGCAGGCCGATGTAGGGGCCGCCGGCGATGGCGTTGGACAGGCTCGACAGGCGCGAGCCGAGCTGCTGGTTCTCCTTGGTGCGCACGCCGTCCATGGAGGCGCGGATCGCCTCGATGGTGGCCGCGGAGACGGAAGAGGTGTCGGCGCCCTGCTCGCGGCGGGTGCGGATCTCCTTCACCGCCACCTGGTACAGGCGCCACAGCGAGGAGTGTTGCAGGCGGGCGGCCAGCTCGCGGTCGTCGGCGAGCAGTTCCAGGCGCGTGCCGACCTCGGCGAAGCGCTCGCGGAACAGCCCGTTGGCGCGACTGACACGGCCGACGTTCTGGTTCTTGCGGTACATGATGACCCATGACTGGACCATCATCAGCGCCAGGATCGCGATGATCACCCAGGCATCCAGCGGCACTGCGTTGAGCAGGAAGCCGAGCTTGCCGAAGCCGAAGCCGGACTGCTTCTCGTCGACCCCGTAGGCCACCAGGCGCGACTCGGCGCCCTGGGCGGTGGCGTCGGCGAGGAGCAGCGCCGCCGGGCGGGCGATCTTCGACAGGCGCAACTCGTCGATGGCGCCCTGGAAGGGTTGCAGGGTCGGCGCCGCGGCGCTCGCCTCACCTTCCCCGCTTGCCGCTTCGGTGGCGACCGCAGGCGCGCCCTGGCCTTCCGCGCCGATGGCGATCGCGCCGCTGAACGCCGGCAGCGCCGCCGCCAGGCTGGCGACTTCGCGACCGCCGAGATACAGCGCCAGCCGGGTACCGTCGGCGACCAGCGCCAGATGCTGCCATTGCCCCTGCGCCAGGGCCTGGCTGGCGGCAGCGCGCTGACCGTTCAGCTCGACGAAGGGCGCGCCCTGGGCCAGGCCGACCAACAGGGCGTTGCCGCCTTCGCGGCGCGACAGCAGGACCTGTTCGCCGGCCAGTTGGTCGGGACGCACCCAGCCGCTGAAGCTGAAGGTGCCACCGGCGCTCACCGCCAGCGATGGGCTGGCCGGCAGCAGCAGCGGCTGGCCCAGCAGTTGCGCGGAGCGACCGATGACGCCCTCCACCGGACTGCCGGCGGCGGTCTGCGCATTGTTGGCGTAGGCGGTGGAGTCCCGCGGCGGAGTGCCCGGCGCACCGTCGAAGTGATAGACCAGGGTGTAGTCCGGGTCGAACACCGACTGGCCGTTGCCGCTCTCCGGCGCCTTGGCGTTGCCGTAGTACATCCAGATGTCCTGGCGCTGGCCACCCTCCACCCGCGGCACGTCGACCCAGATCAGGGCCATGCCCATCAGTGGGTCGAAGCTCTCGACCTGGTGGCGCAACACGGTCTTGTCGTCGGCGGCGACGAAGCGGATGTCCGAGCCGTTCTCGTTGACCCCGTCGAAGGTGAAGTTGCCGGTATGCAGGCGCACCAGCAACGGCAGGCGACCGAGACTCTCGTTGATCGCCGCGCCTTGCGGGGTGGTATCGACCGAGACCTGCTTGCGGTACTGCCAGTCGTCCTGCCACCAGGCACTGGCGCTGGCCGGGGCCAGCAGGCCCAGGCAGATCAGCGATGTCAGCAATAAGCGATACATGTGGGGTTACTCCGGGGTCAGCGTCAGAAGCTCGCCTGCACGCTGAAATGCAGGCGCGAGTCGTGTTTGTCGGTGTTCGTCCCTTCCAGCAGCGGGAAGGCCCAGTCGAGGCTGCCGGACAGCCAGTCGGCGAGTTGCGCGCGGGTGCCGATGCCGACGCTGGCCAGGCTGAAGTCGTCGTCCTGTTCGGGCAGCGCATCCTGCAGGCGCAGTTGCGCGCCCTCGGCGAACACGTAGAAGCGCCAGTCGTTGACGTAGCCGCCGGCGCGCTTGCCGAGGAAGCGTCCGAGGGACGGCGTACGCCATTCCTGGGAGAGCAGGTAGCCGTCGTCGGCGGTGTTCTCCGCCGCCAGGTAGCCACGCACGCTGGTGGCACCGCCGGCGGCGAACTGTTCGTTGGAAATCAGCGGCCCGGAGGCGAGCTGGAAGGCCGCCTTGGTCGCCACCTGCCAGTCGCCGCCGAAGGTCAGGGTGTGGTTGAGATCGCCCTTGAGCACGCCGAAGCCGGACTTGGCGCGATAACGCTTGCGGTCGAATTCCTCGTCGTCGTCGCCGTAGCCGAGGAGACTGCCGGTACCGGCCACCAGGCTCAGGCCAAGGGCCAACTGGGAACGTTCGGTGTAGCGGAAGCCGTTGTAGCCGAGGGTCAGCGGGGCGTACTTGATCGGCACCCTGTCGTTGTTGCCGCCGATCCGGGTCTGTTCCTCGAAGTCCTTGAAGTCGACGCCGAAGGAGAACGAGTGCGACCAGAGGCCGGTGACCGGCAGGCTGTAGATCGCCGCGACGCCATAGGAGTGGCCCTGGCCGACCACATTCATGCTGCCCACCGTGGCCACGTCGCTGTCGGACTGGTAGCCGGACAACTGCACGCTCCAGCGCTGGCTCAGCGGCGCGGTATAGGAGCCGGACCAGACCTTGGCGTTGTCCTGGTCCTGCGGCGCGGTGAAATAGGTCAGCGAGATGGCGTGGCCGAGTTGCCAGAGGTTGTCGTAGCCCAGCGAAACCACCGAGCGCAAGTGACGGGTGTCGGCGCTGTAGTCGTTGTTCAGGCCGATGCTGGCGTGCCAGGGATTCTTGTCTTCCACCTGCAGGTCGACGTCCATGGTGCCGGGCCGCTGGCCCTCGCGCACCATCGGCAGCACCTGGCGGCCGGGGGTGCGGTTGACCTGCGCCAGCTCGCGCTGGACCTGGGCGAAGTCGGGCACCTTGCCCTCCTCCAGGGCCGGCACTTCCTCGCGCAACTCCACCGGCGAATAGTGCTTGGCGCCGACCACCCGGACGCGACCGACAGTGGTCTCGGTGACCTGCAGGTAGACCACCCCGCCGCTCACCTGCTGCTCCGGCAGCTCGACGTAGACCGACTGGTAGCCCTTCTCCTGGTAGGCGGCCTGCAGCGCATCGCGCGCCCCCTCGATGTCGCCCAGGCTGCGCTGCGGTCCGAGGAAGGGATACACCGCCGCCTCGATGGCGCGGTTGTCCAGCACGGTGTTGCCGCGTACCACGTACTCGTTGATGTCCACCAGACGCTGGGGCTCGGCTCCCGCCGCGGCGGGAGGGGCCTCGTCGGCCAGCGAAGCGCACGACAATGCGACAGCCAGGCAACCGATCGACCAGCGCTGGCGAAACGGGTGCGCACAATTGAACAGCGAACGCTTCACACGGTCCCCCGAAGTTCCATCGGGACTTATTGTTCTAATGCAACAAGTCCGTTCATCGAACAGTTCTGTGAAAGACAACAAACTAGCGGCGACGCATGAACAACCTGTTAAAAACGGCGCCCGCCCTTATGAAATCTCGTTCTTTTCTATTTTCACTTTCGTGCTAGATATTCAGCCGTCGCGCTCCGCCATGGCGCGCTTGCCATGTATGCAACAAGGCGAAGTTCAGGGAGAACTCCGGCATCTGCATGAGATCCCCGGAAATCACTTCCCCGATAATCCTGCCTATTATCCTTACCGCCTCCGCGCTGTTCAGCAGGACGGTTATATCGCTGACGAAAACCGGAAAATTCCAGATCTTCTGCTTCATTTCCAGGCCGACGAACCAGCGATACAGCAGGTTGTAGTTCAATTGCCCGTACAACTGCTGCTCGCTGGGAATCGCGTACAGCAGTTGCAGCAGCAGCGCGTGGATCAGCGGCTCCGGGGCCAACTGCATGCCATGTTCGCGGGCGAGCGCCGAGAGGACTTTAGCCTCTTCGCCAAGGAGACTTTCTATTTGCGGTTTCAGCAACGCCAGGGAATGTCCCGGCGGTATATAGCTGGACACTTCCTTGAGCGCCCCCTGCCAATCTTCCTGGGACACTATCCAGACCCATGGCGCCCCATATCGATAAACCGATACCGGTTTCTTGCGTGCGGCTTCGACGATCTTCGATAGGCGCTGATCAAGTTCCTGCATACCGACTTTCGAGTAACTTTCCATCAATACTCACCGTCCTTCGCCGTATTCACCGGAGTGACCACGGCCGTTAGCGGATACTGTTCTCTTGTTTCAGAGCGGAACGCGTCTTTCTCGAACGACACGCTCATTTCCAGCAACCGGTCAGCGCAACCGGGAAATGGCCGATTCCTTTCGTTCCCGTCCCTGCCTTTCACCACTGAATTCCGTTTTCCTCATTCACACCTGTTTGACGGCAACCCCGCCGCACCACCGAACTTTTGTCATGAAAACTTCATGCGACCGGCCGTTCGCGCGCCGCCGGCGGGGACGAACGGGCATTCACCCGAGAATCGACCAGCACCTAGGAAGTTCGCCGAAAAAAAGGCCCTCCGTGGGGAGGGCCTGGCGGGTATCGTGCCTCCGCGGCGGTGCCTTACAGGATCAGGTTGCCGCGCTCTTCATCGGTCAATTGGCTGCGCGCCTGTTCGCCGAGGGCTCCGGCGCCGAGCACCTGCACGGCGCTGTCCGGGTTGTAGCCCGGCGAACGACTGGCGCCGTCGCGCGAAGGCTCCAGGCGCTCGTTGCCGAACCCGAGCACCTGCACCGTGATCACCGACGGCATGCGCTGCCGCGCGGCGGCCTGCTGCTGGCGACTGACGTCCTCCGCCGCCTGGGTCGCGGAACTCGCCGCGGCGCTGGCGGAGGTCAACGCACCGGTATTCACCGAAGCCACCAGCGGAATGCCGCTGGACTGGCCCTGGGTCTGGATGTTCGCCGCGTTGACCACCTGCAGCGCCGCCACGTTGACGTTGCCGGAGACCCGGATGCCCGCCTCGCCGGCATCGATGGTGCCGAGCGGGGCGATCAGGTCGATGTCGCCCGGCGCCACTTCGGGAATCGGGTTGAGGGTGGCGATACCGGCGCCGGTGCTGGGCACCTGCGGCGACAGGCTGACGTTGCCCCAGGCGTCGTAGATGCGCCGCGGCGGGGTGTACACCACGGTGGTCTGGGAACCGCGACCGGCGTTGATGTCGCCTTCCGCCGACCAGGCCAATATACTGCCGCCGAAGGTGGTCATGATGCGGCTCTGGCCGAGCAGGATGCTGTCCCGCGAGTAGGCCTGGATATCGCCCTGGCCCTGGGTGACGATGCCTGCGGTAGACGGCGGCGCCTCGCCCTCGATACCGAACACCTGGCGCCCGCCGGGGCTGAGCAACTGGATGTCGCCGCCGAAGTCGGTGTGCACGCCGGCACCGCCATACATGACGATATCGCCTTCGTAGCTGATCGGATTGCCCGCCGGATCGCGCTCGGGGAACAGCGCGGCGATCGCGTTGCGCCCGCGCAGGTAGCTACCCTGGCGTACCCCGCCGACTTCGTTGTACTCGCGGCCGCCGGCCCTGAGTTCGGCGAAGTACACCTGGCGGGCGAAGATCCGCTGCTGCTCGGCGGGCAGGCCAGCGAAGAACGCCTGGGCCTGTTCCGCGTCGCCGGCGAAGCCGAAGCGCTCGTTCAACCACTTGGCCAACTCGCTTTCGTAGGTCCTGACCACCTTGCCCGGCTGCTCGGCCAGCGGGGTGCCGGCCTGCGCCAGGTTGGCCGGATCCAGGTAGCGCTCGAGGAAGGCCTGATAGTCGGCCCCCGCCGCGCCGGCCTGGAGCACAATATCGGCACCCGGCCGGCTGTCGCCCGGCACCACCGCACCGAGACTGGTGATCGCCGCGCGGTCCTCCATGAGGATGTTGCGCCCGGCGCTGATCTCCAGGGTACCGGGGCCGGCGACGTTGAAGTTGCCGTAGAGGATGTCGCGGCCGGCCTGGACCAGCGAGAGGTCGTTGGGGTCGTCGTGGACGAAGAGGTTGCCGGTGAACGAGGCATCCGTACTGATCTGACTGGGAGCGCTGATACGCTGTCCCAATGGGGTTCCGGAGGCAACGATGTCGCGCCCGGCGCGCATCCAGACGGGACCGGCGCCTTCATACCAGGTTTGCCCGGCGCGGTTCCCCGCCTGCTCGCCGAAACGAATCTGCGCACCGCTATTGAGCCCGACGATATCTCCTGTCAACGCATAGAAACGCGCCGGTTGCAGATCGCGCGCCAGGCTCGCAGCGCTATCGGGGCCGAAGTAGAACAGAGGCAATCCGCCAATGACGGCCGGATTCCCGTCCGGACTGCCGTTGCCGGCTATCGGGTTGAGCAGCGCGGCATCGGAGTAGCCGGCAAATGCCGGCGTCCAGATCGATGGCAGGTTCGCAGGATCGGCACCTGAGCGTTGCACCGAATAGCCACCGGCATAAATGGAGTCTCCAGCCAGCAACTCCAGTTCACCGTTGAGCGACGGTGCCAGTAACAAGGAGTAGGGAGTGGTCGAGACATTCAGGCTCACGCCTCCCATGTAACCGCTGGAAGGACCGAGATAGATACTTCCTTCCGGGGCCGCCGCACGTACTATCGATGGATAGATGAATCGCCCATCGCTAGGCGACAGGTTTCGGCCTGCCATGGGAATAGCGTTGGTTGCCTCGACCAATTGGGTGCTGGGCGTCAGGTTGCCGCCCGCCGCAAACAGATCGATCGAGGTGTGTGCAGTCCAGAGACTGAACCAAGCGATCCCGCCCCCTTGGTAGACGCTGCCATCGGGAGCCGTGAAGCCAACGGTATTCGGCACCCCCACCCTACCGGGATCAGTCACCCCGCCCAGGACCAGGTCGCCACGGGTTTCCAGACGCATGCCAGTATCTCCGGCCACCAGGGTGAGGCCGCCCGTGGAGCTAGCCAGCGTCGGGCTGAACGCATCCCTGCTGCGCACTTCGGCGGGGTCCCGCAGTAGAGTGTCGTAGCGAGGATCGATGCCTCCCAGCGCACCACTGTACAAGCTCGCGGAACCGCGCAGATTGATGAGGGCCCCCTGCAGATCGTGAATGGTGCCGCCGCTGTAAAGACCGTCAAACCCCGAACTCGAGTAGGTCTGGGTAGCCCGCGCCTCCCGGCTCGGGTTCACCTCCCCGCCAATTCTCACATTCAGGTCACCGCCGCCGCCAAGTTGCAGCGCGCCGTCGGAGGTGAGCCGGCCAGTGCCGGCAACCGCCAAGACCAGTCCCTGGCTGCGCGGATTAAGGTTACCGGACGAAGGTATCGAGCCATCTCCGCGTGGCGCGATATTGCCGGCATCACCTCCGGTTCGCATGCTGAGATTGCCGCCTCCCAGAGTGCCGAAACCGGTGAAGCCGACCAGATAGGGAGCATCTCCCTCCGCGCCACGCACATAGCTGCCGAAATTGACCCACCAGGCCGTCGGCACTCCTTCCCTATCGGCGCTGCCCTGGCGCCAGAGCCAGTTGCCGACTGCAGCGCTGGGGGGCAAGGGGCGAATGGGATCGCTACTTGTCAGTTTCTCGGCCCATTGATCGCCAACCACATCACCGCCAACGGCGATATCGAGGTTGCCACCATGTTCCGGATACCAGGCCTGGTACTGGCTGGTTGAGAGCACTTCGTAATCCGCGCCACCGGCGCCCAGTACCGACCCATTGAACAGACCGCGAGGCTGATTGAATCCCGTCGCGACATCGGCGGCCTGCGTTCCGGCGGTATAGACGCCGTACGGCGACCATTGCGTAAGGTTACCGGCACTGGCCAGGTCAAGATCGCCAGTGCCGGTGCGCAGCACACTGAACAACTGGTTCTGCGGTGTGACCACGGTTTTGCCGAGATTCTCGATACACAGGGACGGATCGACACTGCACCACCACAGATCGCCCTCGCCGATCGCCGTACCAGCAGGCATACCCAGGTAATTGCCGGGCGCCCAGGTCCAGCGGGGAGGCTCGGCACAATACGGCCCCAGCCCGCAGATCCATTCATTGCTCTCGTCGACCGGAGTTCCCGGGGTGATCCCCCAGTCGGTAGCCTGATCGGTGAACACCAGCCCTCCCGA
>OJZQ01000077.1_pt1 | contig 48657 bp, 64 predicted proteins | sample 1610471 | NCBI WGS metagenome assembly OJZQ01 (sample SAMN04436655, study PRJEB24849) | human gut metagenome | biome: human gut; feature: NICU; material: stool | host: Homo sapiens | place: USA: Saint Louis, MO | collected 2010-05-13 | reverse complement strand
CAGTACCAGAGAAGTCTAGAGGAAGAATCAGAACGACCAGCGCAGGTTGGCGTTGACCGAATTAACGCGGGTATCGGCGCCGAATTGCCCCTGATAGCCGACATCCAGCGTCGCGGCGCGCGACAGTTTCACGCTCACGCCGATATCGCCCACCATCACGTTGTCATCCACGGCCTGGCCCTGAGTGACGAACGCGTCACTGCCGGCAAACGCCATGCGCGATGAGGTGTTCTTATCGCCGTAGGCGTGCTGCCAGCCGAGCGAGCCGTAGAGGCTGACGTTCTTCGGCAGCTCGGTCACGCCGCGCACCCCGAGCGTGGAGTAGAAGGTGTTCATCGTTTCATTGCGCACGCTCAGCGCCGCCGCGCCCCCCGACTCCTGGAAGCTGTCGGTATGCAGACGGATGTAGCTCAGGTTGATGAACGGTTCGACGTTCATCTCCGGCTGGCCGAAACGGTAGCCCGCTTCGGTGAACGCCAGCAGCGAGTTGGCATCGTAGTCCGACTTCAGCCGATCCGAGAAGCCGCTGAAATCGACGTTGCGCTTGCCTTCAATCTTGTGCCAGGTGTAACCCAGCGCGCCGCGCAGCGAGAACGCATCCTGCTGCCCCGCCGCATACAGGCCGAGGTGGTAGTTGTCGGTATCGGCCTTGGAACGGCGGCTGTCGACGTCGTAGTCGCCGCGGCTGTAACCGAAGTAGCCGCCGATACGCACGTTATGATCAGTCAGCTTGCGATCCGCCCCCAACAGGAAGCCGGTGGTGTTGCCATCCAGCTTGCCCACGTTGCCGTTGCCGCTGTTTTTGCCCCATGAACTGAAGGTCTGCCCCCAGACGCCGCTGTTTTGCGCCTGCGCCGGTTGCACCAGCGACATCGCCAACGGCGGTATCGGCAGGCTGTCGTTGTCGAACAGGCGCAGCATGCGCTGGTTCAGCACGTTGAACAGCTGGGTGCTGCCGGCGATCAGGTTAGACTGCATCGACGGATAGACTTCGCCGGACAGCTGATTGAACGCCTCGCGCGCTTCCGGCGCACTCAGCAGCAGCAGCGAGTTGTACAGCGCCAACGAAGGGCCGCTCTGCGTCAGCGTCGAGAGCGCACCGGCGGTATTCCACTGGTTGCCGCTTTCGGCCACCGTTTGGAAAATGCCCGGCTTGCCGCTGCCTGGGTTCTCGCCCCCCGGATTTTCACCGCCTGGGTTTTCCCCACCCGGGTTCTCGCCCCCTGGATTCTCACCGCCTGGGTTTTCTCCACCCGGGTTTTCGCCCCCTGGATTTTCACCGCCCGTGTCTTTCTGCGCGATGGTCAGATCCACGGCGTTGGCGCTGTGATTCAGCGCTACATCGAGGAAGGCAGACTTGGAGACCGCCGCCGCGAACTGGCCGTCAATGCCGCCGTCCGAGGTCAGAATGCGATAGCTTTGGCCGGTTTTATAGCTGGTTTGCGGATCCAGCGCCGTAACCTGCACCTTGGCCCGATCGCTGATGGTGGTTTTGCCCGCCACCAGCAACTGGTCGCTGCGGCCGTCGCCGGCGATATCGACGTCGTAGAAGGATTCGCCGATAAAGTTCAGGTAGCGTTTCAGCGTCAGCGTGCCGATATTGCCGTCGCCGGGCGAGATATGGCCGCCGGACTGGATCTCGGTCTGGCCCAGCGTGCCGTTGCCGCCCAATGTGCCGCCGGCCTTGATCGACGCGGCGCTGCTGTAGCCCTGCCCGTTATTGACGTCGGAACCCGCCGTCGCGTTGAGGATCAGCGTGCCGCCGTTCTCTGCGCTGAGGGTTTGGATCTCGAAGATGTCGTCTTCTTTCTGGGTATTGATGTCGCTGGCGATGATGAGCTTGCCGCCGCGCGCGGTGACGTTCGCCTGCAGCTCAGAGAGATCGCCGTTCAGCGTCGTGTGCCCGGCGCTGTTGATCACCTCGCCTTCGCCGCTCATCTTGTTGCTGAAAACGTAATTGCCGTCGGTATGGTTAAAGTACACATAGCTGCGGAACAATCCGCCCCGCAGGGCGATCGCCGTCTGGGCATCGATGGTGCCTGCGGCGCCCGCCGCGCCGAGCGTCGGCTCAGTCAACCCGGTGCCGGTGTCCATGTTGCCGCGGCTGCCGATAATCAGCGCGCCGCGGTTAGAGCCGGAGCCGGTCTTGCCCAGCACCACTTCGTTGCCGCCGGCGGAGAATGTCCCGCCGTCCATGACCGCCAGCACGCCGTTGCCGTAATCGCCGACGTTGACGCTGCTGCCGCTGGTAAACCGTGAGCCGTTGCCGGCGATCGTCAGCTCGGCGGTTTTACGCGCGCCGGAGACGCCCGCCACTTCGATGCTGCCAACGCTGACCGCGCCACCGTTCAGCACGTCCAGATCGCCGTAAAGCGTGAGCGCGCGGCCGACGTTCCATTGGGAATTGGCCCCGGTGACCGTGGCTTTCGGGCTCAGCGTATCGGTCTCGCCCGGCCCGCTACCATTGCCGATGCGCGCGTCAAAGGCGGTGTTCAGCACCGCGCCGTCTTCAATCGCCAGCGTGGATCGTGCCCCTAAATCGGTGCCGACGCTGAGAAAATTGCTGGTGACGCGAGAACCGGCGCCGGTGGCGATCAGATGGCTGTCGTAGCCACGCGTGGTGCCGACCACGATCTCTTTCGCGCTGGCCAGCGCGCCGTCTTCAACCCGCAGGGTGCCCCGCCCCAGATTCAGGCCGCCGCGCAGCACGAACTGATCGTTCACCGCGTTCAGCTCGGCGTTCGGCCCGCGGACCGTGACCAGGCTTTCATGAATTTGGCCGTTGAACATCCGGCCGATATTGATGTTATAGGCGCTGATCTTGCCATTATCGATCAGCAGGTTGCCGCTTTGATTACGGCCGACGTAAACGTCCCCGGTGTAGGCCAATGATTCGGTAATTTTTGCGTCGCCATCAAAAATGGCATCATCTGCGCGAGCGATATCGGCGGGCGCCAGCATCAACAGCGGCGCAGAAAATAGAGCGAGGTAAAGTTTGGAAAGCGGTGTTTTAACCGCTAAAGGATGCGATGTCTTGTCATTCACGGGCTATCTCCGTACTCGTTGGCATGATGGCGCGAAATTTATTGTTATAGGGAAACTCAATGCACTAGAGGAGGTGTAAGGCGTTATTTCGCGCACGCCGGTTTAGTGATCGTCGAAGCAAAAGCTTATTGCCCCCCGGCGCTGACGCTCCGACGATGGAAAACCAGGAAGCGGCAATACCGCCCCCAAAGCGAATTATTTATGCGTGACCACCGGCGTACAGGTCGGCGCGCTCAGCGACGGCGACGACCCTAAAATTCCCGGCATCATCAGCGACGAACAATCGAAAATGCGGCCTTTTTCCGTGGTGGCACGATAAGAAAGTTTTTGGCCGCCCAGCGCATCTGGCTGTGCGCCATTGACATTGGTCACGGTAATTTCGTCCGATGAGCCCAGGCCCAGCATTTTGGCGGTTTCCGCCTGCAGTAATGGAATGGCCTGATCGGTTTTCAGGGTGGAACAACCGGCTATCATCATCGTAACGGTTAAAGCGATAAGTGGTTTTTTCATAAATTATCCTTTATAACCAATCAGTTAAAATTATCGATTGGCTTTATGTTTTCTCTTATCCAAATCCTCGAATAATATATTTCCCTTTCCTAAACGAAAAAACCCTCCTAAAGTAGGGAGGGTTGATAATAATTCATCAGACCTATCTGAACTGTGAAGGCGAAAGGAGAATCCTTTGGGGCAGGATTATGCGTTGGTCGTTGATGACCATCCATTGGTAGCAAGCGGTATCGCTAACTTTCTCAGCACGCATTGCCGATTCAAACAGGCACATGTGGTGACCAATGAAGAAAATTGCTACCGTCATATTAGGGAAAATGGCCCGCCGCGTTTACTGGTGATCGATTTTTGGCTCTCTTCCGGTACGGCGTTGAAATTACTCAAAGAAGTAAAACAACGTTATTCTCAGGTGCGCATTTTGGTGGTCAGCGGCGACGAAAATAACGATATCTGGCAGAAAGTGCACAATGCCGGCGGGCATGGGTTCGTATTAAAAAATGAACCCCCGGAATTATTCGCCAGAGCGGTTTTTGCGTTGAATAATAATCAGGAGTGGTTCCCGGAAGGAAATGAATCCGCCATTAAAAACAGTCATGAACATTTAAATAAATTCAATTTAACGCCGAGACAAATCGACGTATTAACTATGATACTGCGCGGCCTGCCGAATAAAAGGATCGCGACGCAGCTGTCTATTTCCGAACCCACCGTGAAAGAGCATATCAGTAATATCTTGAAAAAGATCGGCGTCAACAGCCGGGTAGAAGCCATCACGCTGTTGCACGGCAAACGGGATCCGTCACAATGAAGTTTTTCCAGAATTTACAAAATGATGGCATCTCCTCACGCGCGCAGATCCGCCTGCTGGACAACACCTTCATGCGGTTGGTGTTCAGCTTCACCGCCGTGCCTTTCGTCGGCATCCCGTTCGCCATCTGGATTTATTTGCTGGGGGATGAACTCGGCCCAACCATTGCCTGGATCATGGTTTACCTGCTATGCGCCGTGGCGATCAGAATATGGCATCGGCGCTACCAACGCGAGGCCAAAGAAAATGATGAAGACGCCGTGCTGCGCCGCTGGCTGCCGCGCATTAATAAGGTGGCGTTTATTCACGGATTGGGGATCTCATCACTCTATTTAATTACGCCGCAGACCCATAACTTTGACTTTTTTCTGCTGCTCAATATCAGCATCGCCGCGATCGTCGCCGCCAACGCAACGCATCTGACGCCGGTTATCAGCACCTTTACCCGCTTTTTCTTCGCTTCCTGGGGGCTGCTGAACCTCGGCATCATCTGGCGGCTGGAAGACGTGATGTTCATCGTGCTGATGCTGAACTTGCTGTACGGCTTCGCCATTTACCGCCACGCGTTAACCTCGCATGCGTTCTTTATCCAGCAGGCGTTGCTCGAAGAACAAAGCTCCCGCCTGGCGGAACAGTTCCGGCAAGCTAAAGAGGAGGCGGAACAGGCGCTGCTGGACAAGAACCAGTTCCTGACCACCGCCAGCCACGATCTGCGCCAGCCGGTGCACGCCATGGGCTTTCTGATCGAAGCCATCATCCACAAGAACCGCGACGACAGCCTGACGCCGCAGCTGCTGGATCTGCAACAGAGCGTGCGTTCGGTGCATTTGATGTTCAATTCGCTGCTCGATCTCAGCAAGATCGAGTCCGGCAACGTGCGCACCGCCGCCACCCATGTGGATATCGGCGCCCTGCTCGACTCGGTGATCACCCTGTTCCGCGAAGAGGCCAACAGCCGCGCCCTGGCGCTGCGCACCTGGCGGCCTAAACGGCGCATCAGCGTGATGGGCGATCCGCTGCTGGTGCGGCAATCGTTGATCAACCTGATCCAAAACGCCCTGCGCTACACGCAACGGGGCGGCGTGCTGATCGCCATCCGCCCGCGCGGCACCGAGTGCCTGGTGGAAGTGTGGGACACCGGCGTGGGCATCGCCGACGAAGAGAAAAGCAAAATCTTCTCCCCTTACTACCGCCCCGAACTGGCGTGGAAAATCGACAGCGCCGGCCACGGGCTGGGGCTGGCGGTGGTGGCGCGCTGCGCCAAGCTGATGAAGGTGAAGTACGGCATGCACTCCGTCGAAGGCAAAGGTTCGCGCTTCTGGATGCGCTTCACGCAATACATCGGCGAAGACAAAGCGCCGGAAACCGCGGCCGCCTACGACAACACCGCCACGCCCATCCGCTATGCGCCGCTGCGCGGCGCCTGCCTGGTGGTGGACGACGATCCTTTGGTGACTTCAGCCTGGGAGAGCCTGATGAGCACCTGGGGCATCACCGTGCGCTGCGCGGCCTCCGCCGAGGAAGCCTTCGCCATCGTCGACGACGGTTTTACGCCGTTCGCCGTGCTGTGCGACCAGCGCCTGCGTTCCGGCGAGAGCGGTTTCGACATCCTGAAAGCGCTGTTCGAACGCCTGCCGGACGTGAGCGGCGCCATGGTCAGCGGCGAGTTCAACTCGCAGATATTGCAAGAGGCCGAGCAGGAAGGCTATCTGGTGCTGCGCAAACCGCTGGAGCCGGCCAGGCTGCATGCGCTGCTGACGCAGTGGGGGGCCGGCTAGCGCGAGGCGGAATCTTAGCGGGCCAGATGACGCAGCAGGCCTTCAAGATTGCGCTCCCCCTCCGGGGTTTGCGCTCCGGCCTTCAGCCCGCCGCGAATCAACCGCTCCGCGGCCGGGCGTGCGAACAATCCTGCCCAGGCGTCGTGCTCGCGATAAAAACCGGCCTGCAGATCCGGCGCAGGCATCGCCTGTTTGGCCGCCGCAATCACGCCCTCTGGCAATGCCGCGATATTGCGCGCTAACCGATCGACGAAATCATCGAGCTCGGCAGCAGGCAAGGCGCGGTTAATCCAGCCGTAGCGTTCTGCGGTAGCGGCATCGAAAAGCTCAGCGCCCAGGATCACTTCCAGAGCGCGGCCGCGCGTCATTCGGCTCGTCAGATACTGCGTCGCGCCGCCGCCGGGCGTAATGCCCATCAAGGCCTCGCACTGGGCCAGTCCCGCCGCTTCCCGTGCAGCGAAAGCCATATCGGCCGCCGCCACAAACTCGGCGCCGCCGCCGCGCGCCAGCCCAGCCAGCTTAACGAGAGTAACCTGCGGCTGGCTGCGCAGCAGTTCGCCAAACGCCTGGAACGGATTAAGCCCCTCCGGCGCGTTGCTCGCCAGTTCGTCGAAAGCGTGCGGCTCATCGATCAAGGTCATGTCGACGTGAGCAATAAAGAATTCTGGGTTTGCGCTCTGGAACACCAACACCCGCGTATCCGGATCGTCACGCACCGCGAGCAATAAACGGCTGATTTCCGACATCAGCGCCACATCAAGTACGTTTACCGGTGGGTTATCGATAGCGATCGTCATCACGCCGTGCGCATGAGACAGCCTGAGTTTGCTGAAATTTGTATCTGTCATCTCAATGTCCTTTTACCTGGGGTACAAGTGCGGGTTATTCGCGCCGTGTTTCGAATGGTATACTTTGCATACCTGGCGTCAATTACGCACCTTAAGCATCCCAGGGATGCAGGAAGATACCGATGGATAAGACCGATGTTGTTTACCGCGCCGACTGCCCGAGCCGCATCGTGCTCGATCAGATTGCCGATAAATGGTCCATGATGGTGCTGGAAGTGCTGCGCGAGCCGCAGCGTTTCAACGCCATCAAGCGCCGTCTGGATGGTGTCACGCAACGCGTGCTGACCCAGACCCTGCGCAAATTGGAACGCAACGGCATGGTGCATCGCAAAGTGTTGGATGGGCGGGTGCTTGGCGTCGAGTATTCGCTGACGCCGCTCGGCAAATCCCTGCAGGGGCCGTTCTCGATACTGTTCGACTGGACGTTAGGGAATATTGAGGCGATTCAGGAGTGCCAGCGCAAGTATGATGAGCAGGACGGGTGATGCGATCCCCCATAGTCTTTCACTTGCAGGAAAACGAGGGTTAGGCGCCATAGGGCTATCAGGGCATGATGAATCGCTTAAACAGCAGCTGCTGGATGTCCTGATGGTATGACAATGGGGTCAATACAGTGCCTTACGGTACGCGTGTACTCCAAGGCCACCTGCTGTTCCACTGCAATCCCTTAATGTTGAGCACTGTAATGTTTAAAGCACATCCAACAGCAGTTCCTTCGAGAACACGCGCCCTTCCGCTTTATCCTTCTCTGACAGCGTCAGCAATTTCAGCAGAGTAATGGCGTTATCTCGCTCCTGCTGCTCATAGGATTCTATAACGTAGTGGATGCTCTCTACTTTCATCGTGCCCCCAGGCGCTATCAATCATACCAAGGTCTGAACATAGGCCATATTTCGACCACAAACAATGTTCGGCTTTACCCATAACTTACCTCATGGCTGACAACAGGCAGAAAAGACATGGCCATACAAAGAAAAACCCTCTGTAAAAACAGAGGGTTTTAGTCACTAAGACCTAGTTACGAACAGGCTGAGGGAAGTGTCAAATCACTCCCACTCAATTATTTACAACAACAGTAACTTTTTGATTTTATTGTGTGATATGAATGGTTTTAAAAACTTATACCGACTTTAATACCGTCACCAGAAAAACCAGCTCAGTTCTTGCACGCCTCATTGGCAGCTATCAGCTCTCTTTCGTAGCCAATCCTCTGGTGACGCTCGGCGCGCAGCGCTCGCATCTGGACGTCGATAGTAGCACCGATAGGCAACTGGTCAACTGCGAACGCCGGGCGCGCAACGTCTACCGTTTTGCATGGTACGGCCACCGGCACTTTCACTTCAACGTAGGACGGCGCCGGCGGCTCGTTCGAGCAGCTGGCCAGTGCCAGAACAGAAACCACGATCAGCTTTTTCATTTAGCACGCTCCCGGCGCAACTCTGCGTCAAACGCAGCAGACGCCGCCGCGCACACATCGCCTGTGGTTCGCTCTGCCATAACATCGTTTGCCTTCTCATAGTCGCCCTGCGCCTCCCTGCGGGCTTTTTCATGCGCTGCCTTTGCCTTGGATTCTCGCTCAATATCAGCGCGTCGCTGTGCCTCAATGCCAGCGTTCTGGCTGGCGATCGTAGATGCCTGTTGCCTGCCAGTATCCTTACACTGCGTCAGCGCCTCGTTGAGACGGTCAATCGTCGGCTGGTAGTGTCTCCCTGCCAGCCAGGCACCAGCGCCGACGACGGCCGCCAGCGCAAGCAGGATCACCACCGCAGATGTTATTTTGCCAGACATAGCGCGCGCTCCTTGTCACGGCGGACCACCAGGCCGTTGAGCTTTACGCCACCGGCATATACCCAGCGCGGGAACTGATCGCAGGCGGCCTCAGTGTCACCCTGGCGGAACAGCCGGAACATCGTCGATTTCTGCATCGTGGCGCAACCGGCATTAAACGTGATGCTCACCGCCGCGTCGAAGGCACCCTGCTGCAGCTTGTCACCGGCGGCATAGCTTGTAACGCACCACTCAGCCGCCAGGATGTTCTTTTGCCAGTCGGCGGCGATCTGCTGATCTGTCTTGCGCACGCCTTGTTTAACGCCGTGCGTGTTGCCGATGCCATCCGTCCACACATCAGCGGGGCATTTGTACGGGTCGCGGCGGCACCCCTCGGCATTGCCGATCAGCTCCAGTCCGGCGCGGCTGGTTTTTACCTCCCCGTTCGATAGCACCAGACCGATGATTACCGCGACAGAGCAGATTGCGCCGGCGGCACCTGTTTTATTCAGCTTGCTCATCGGCAATCCTCCCCATTCTTTCGCGGCGGCGATCCTCGCGAATCTTGAAATAAAGGTTCATCAGCCAGGTGAGGAAGGCGAAAAACAGACCGCCAAGAACGCCTATGGCCGCCCACTGCTCAGGCGAATAACCATCCAGCAGTCGAGTAAACCAGAATGCGGCGCCACCACCGGAGGCGCCATAAGAAAGACCTGTCGTTAACTTTTCCATTTTCATGCTCCACCTCCGCCGCTGTCGGCGGCGTTGATTAAGCCGCTACGATCGAGTCATCGCGATATACGCGCCATACTGAACCGTCCCAATACACCGGCGTCCCGGTTCCCGCCCCTGCACCCTCCCCAGCCTTTCGACCGTTCGTTGCGTATGCATATCGCGCGGTATCCGTACCAGTACCAAGACCCGCAACAGTGGTTGTTTTGTTCGGGACCAAAAACTCACCGTCGTTATCCGACGTAGGCGGCGTCATGCTGTGCTTCATGATGTTGTTTGTGCCGGAAACCCAGAGATATATTTTCCCGCCGGATCCGCCGTCGAGAACCATCGGGTGCTGCCAGTTGCATGAAAGTGCGATGTACCCCTCGGGCGTTAACCCGAAACCGCCAACGTTATTGGGGTTGCTAACAGTGACCGCTTTCGTATCTCGGTTGAGCTCAATAGAGGCGTACCCCTCCGGGCCGCGTCCAGCGCGCAGCCGCGCATATCCCGAGTAGGCTGAAATGCTCACGTTAGTGCTGCTGGCCGCAACATCGATGTAGGCTGGCGCAGGGCCGTTATTCCACACATGTGATTTACTGCCGCCGGCAACAGTCGAGCCAAATCTCACTGCATCCGTTAAGTCTTGAACAATGACCTGTCCATTCATGCGCAGTGTCGCGGAGGTATTGCCCAGGCCGACAATATTTACGCTGCCGAAGCGATAGTTAGATGGGTAGTCAGTTGCGCGAGGCTTTTTAAATGCGCCCTCGCTGAGGAAGAATTTGTTCTGTCGAGGCTCACCAAGATCGATGGTCACAGAACAAACGTCAGACTGGTCAACATTGCTACCAACGTTCATCGAGAGGCAAACCACCAGCTTGGTGCCGCGCACGCAAACATCCTGAACACCGGTTGCTGATGCGCCAACATCGTTGTAAATGCTTGGCACTGCTGCGATGGGAATTTCGACGAAGTTTTCCCAGAGCAGATTTAGTGCGTCATCATCGTTTCCAACGCGCATGGTTAACACCGGGCTGTTTGTTCGCGCGCTGTTTGTATTGCCGTCACGATATCTGCCGCAGTAGAAAACATAGGTCTTGCCGTTATATGACGTGATCGAAACCGGCGATTGATTTGGCACGCCGTCGATCTCACGTATCTGAAAAGTCTGGCAACTGTCATCGCTGTACCACATGACGGCCGAGCGCGTTGCATTGCTTTGGGTACGAAGAAACCCGACAACTCGCGAACCGTAAACCTGCATAGTTGGCTCAACGAGCATTGGCGTGTTGTTCATTTCAGCGGCAGTGAAAATCACAGCCTTCGTCATTGATGCCAGGTTGTTCGGGTTGAACTGAACAATCCCTACTTCGCCATCGTAGAAGTGATACCCGAAAGCAATGTTGCCGTTGGGAAGCACGGCAAATGAATGCATGAGAACAGGAGCTTTGCCGGTGGAGTCATACAATGGGACCGGATCAAGAACCGGCGTATAGGTCGAGCCATCATTGGTGCTTTTGTAGAGAACGCACTTGCTTTGTGATTCGTCTGAAACGCGACGGAAGCGAGCAGCCATCCAAATATTAGCACCGTCAGAACCAGCCCCCCAGGCAGATACTCCCTGCGGCCACGTAACGGAATCAGTGTTTGACAAGCGCGGCGCCGGCCGCGACCACTCAGAACCATCCTCTGTAAACTGCTGATAGACGCTCAACGAGGCATTGCTGTGGGTGTCGCCGACGTTATAGAGGCAGTACGCCTTGTTTTTGTGGCTGAACACCTTCCCCTGGGGCCAGGCACAGTACATCCCCGCATCGGTGATAGGCTCAACGGTAACCGACGAAATCAGATTGAGGATCTCGGCAAGCGTTGTTCCCTTGTGACCTATCAAACCGGCCCCACCTGGATTACCACGAGAAGCAAGATCGGCGGCCAGGTCGGTGCGCGTCGCATCGTCAAGATTAACAAGATGAACAATCCCCTGGGCATCAGTAACGAAAGCCTTGTTTGCCGTATCTCCGGTCAGGATTGGCTGCGCGTACGGGAACCTGACAGTTTTCCCCAGAGCGACACCGGTTTCAGTACGGATGTCGATATCAGATGCGATGCGTTCTGCACGCTCACGCGCCAAGGCATCAGACGCGCCGGCTTCCGCGTCTGCGATTTCGGAGTCAACATAACGCTTTGTGGTGGCGTCCTGGTTAGCCACAGGATCGCCAAGGTTAGAGATGCGGTTGCCTTGGGCATCATAGAACTTCGCCAACCAGTTAGGCTTTCGCAGAGCCAATGATGCAAATGACCAGGTTTGCTGGATCAGCATCGTCAGCTTATCCCAGGCATCCTCATGCACTTCCGGGAAGAAGTTGCCCTGGTTGCGCACGTCCGTTTCCTGAGTAAGCGGTAAATCACGCTCGATATTGATTTTCCACCCTGCAGCGAGCGGGCTTGCCAGCTTCACTTTGCCACCCGACCGCAAGCCCGCGCCGGTGACAGAGTAGTCAGTATTCAGGGTTAGGTTGATGATATTCTCTGACAAATCAACAACTGACACAGAAAGCTGATCCTCAGTGAACACGCGAAATCTGTAATCAAAGTCCGTTGTCACACCATTCCCGGTGTACTCCTCGCGATCGACTTCAGTTGATACGGTCATGTTTTAGCTCCGATGGTGTGCTTTTTGCTCATTTTAGCCACCATCAAACCCTATATGAATTGAATTATGTGATAACATTATTCTTATTACCATTAAGGTAATTATCTTGCGCATATTGCTAAACTAATCATTTTTATATATGGTTATTTATACAGTAGTCACAAGCTGAGCGAGGTGCATTAAGCAATGAAGAGGTACAGCTACCCGGCCAGCAGGATGCTGGAGAAAAGCGTTAACACGCGCGAAGGGATCGCGGGATTAGCTAAGGCTTCACTACTGGAAACACTGCTGAAGGAACTCGATGAGGACGGCTCAGAGATAGGCGGTGCTATGCTGGAACTGAATGCTTTAGTGAACTATGTCACACAAAATGAAAAAATGAAGGAACAAATCAAAACACATTCGCAATTTATTACTCACCAGTTGGAACAATAATTACCATCATCAATACCTCGCCGGGCCTAGCCCGGCTGCTGCTCAGGTAATCTTTTCTCAATCCCTCTCGCAAAATAGTTACCAAATTGGTACATTTACTTTCTCGCATACCTGCGCCACAGTGATAGCGCATCAGCAAAATCTGATGCCGGGATTGGCGTCCTGAAATATCACAGCGCACATAACACGCGCTTAGCGTGTTTTTTGTTTGTGCGGCCCAGTAGCACCCTCTCAATGGTGGGCTGGGCAGGGGCCCTTCGGGGCGCTGGTTCCCTGTGATGCCAGTACGCCAACCTTGTCCAGTTCACCACCAGGCAATTGGCGTTGTCGGTGGTGAGTAAAAACTCAATCACAGGAGACGTCACCATGACAGCTCAAAACGCACCTACAGTTTTCTCTTTCGACTCAAACGTAAAAATCAACGTCATCACCAGATTCGGCGCGCCATGGTTTTTTGCTGCTGAAGTCTGCAAGGCGATCGGAATCGCTAACCATCGAGACGCAGTGAGAAAACTGGATGATGATGAGAAGGCCGTCGGTTTAACCGACACCCTTGGAGGCGAGCAGGAATCAGTTATCATCTCCGAATCCGGACTCTACACGCTGATCCTGCGCTGCCGCGACGCGGTGACACCTGGCACTATCCCCTACCGGTTCCGCAAGTGGGTTACTTCCGAAGTTCTGCCGGCCATTCGCCAGACTGGCCAGTACCAGCACCGGGCGCCGGAGACGTTATCTGACCTGGCCGGCACTGGAACCACGATGACAGTTCGCGACGCGCGCCGCGGTAAGAAGAAGACCAGCGGCAAGACCGCCAGCCGTATCGCCGATGCCTGCGTGCCGGTTATCCTGGAAGCCATGCGCGACCAGTATCACTACGCCAACACGAACGTTGGACCGGAAGAAGTGATCCCCGCCCTGCTCAGCGACGAGCGCAACCTGCAGATCACCGCGTTGGTTGAAGAGCTGGCCGACAATGGCCACAACGTCGCCGGCGTCGTGCGAGAAGTCGAGGTGATGCGCTACTATATCCTGCAGTGCGCCAAGAACATGGCCGCGATCGCCACGCACGCAGCGTTCATCGCGAAGCAGACGAAGGTGCAGTAATCATCGACCACGCGATCGGGAAGATGTGAGCTTAATCGAGGCCGACTCAAAGTTGAGTCGGCTATCTGATCTGATTATCCGACCTGTGTCACGAACCTGTTAATAAAACCAGATTAACCCCTTAAAGTAGTTAATGTATTCTTCTGTGACATTACTTTTTCGGCTTTGCCAAAGGTTTAACCATGGACACAGCAAGCATACATGACATAAAAATTTCTCTTAGATACGACGGACTGGACGCGGAGAACCATGAAATTGATCTCGCATGTCTTGGTGAGTCGCTAAAGGGGTTTTCGAAAATTCTGGCAACCGCAGGAAATTTTGCTGTAACACAGAGGTACAGCAAAAACGTAGCTGGACAGGATGTTAAAGTGTACGCAAAAGAAGCACGAGCAAATTGCTTCACGCTTGATGCCGTGCTGAATTTCGTAGGTCAATCCCAATTGTTCTCTGGTGCTGTGGGTTCTATACTGGGGGCGTTGATACCTTACATTTTTAGCCGGAACTCACAGAAAAAAGAAGAAATGAAACTGCTTAAAGACTCTCTCGACAAAGCGATAGAGGCTCTTGGCAACAAAGACAGAGCAACTATCGATGGACTACTGGCCGTCATCGACAAGATGGCTGGAGAGTTGCGTCCATCGGTTAGGCAAGCAGTTTCACCAATCGGTAACACCTGCAGAGAAATCAGCGTCACAACTAACTGCGGCCATGAACCCGCTAGGATAGATGAAGAAGATAAAGCTGTGATCGATCGCCTAAATGATGATGAGGTTATCGGGCTGCGCGAATACAAGGTATTCATAACTGAGTTCGATGCCCAGAGAACCACAGCCAAGGTCATATTGCTCGATGACGACAGTGGTAGGCGAGTTCCGGCAGAGATCAACGACCCTTCAGTTAGGAAGGCAGGCAACCCATACATCACAGCCCTTAACGCCTATCTTGAATCACAGGGTGCAGGCAGCGCATGCATAACTGTCACAGCAAAAGCATCAGTGAAAAAAGGCAACATTAGTAAGCTATATATTGCTGATGCATCATAAAGAAAGCCCGCGACGCGGGCTTTTTGTTGCATATTGAATTATTTAAGGATGAGTTAATGTCTAGCTATATATCAGAATTAATAAATGACAAGACAATTATTGGGGCTTGCATTGGTGCTATTTTTTCTATAATTGGCGCCTTTGTTGCTTATGGATTGAATTTGAAGTTAGAGAGAAGGAAGTTAATAAAAGACAAGAAAGAGTCCCTGTTTAATTACAACCAATCACTCTTAATAATAATTGCCGAAATAAATTCTTACGACAGAAGATTTTCAAGTGATATCTCATCACTGGCAAAATCATTGGAAAATAAAAAGAACGAAGAAAAAAGCAATATAAAATTAATGACAAATCTATACTTCAAACACCTTGATAACGAATTCTCAACCGCCTTCTTTGAAATTGATTCAATTTTCGAGCAGGTTAAGTTTAATAAAAACCCTGGAATTGACGCATTCATTTCTGCAATTGGGAAATTAACCAACCTGTCAGATAAAATACTAAAGATATAAGGATTACTATGGACAGCACACTTCTCGGAGCGTTGATTGGTGCAGGGGCGGCGATTGCAGGGGCTATAGCAACATCCACCATCACCTACTTTTCAAATAAGTCACATGACAAAGAAAAAACATTATCAATAAAAAAAGAATCACTCTACATTTGCCTGGAAGATTTAAAAACAAACATTCACAACAACGCATTAATATTTGGCAGCATGGGCAAGGATGGGAAACCAATAATTACCAAAGACCTTGACGACGAATATAGAGGTATAATTAAAAATATAAAAATGCTTGTGAACATTTACTTCAAAGGCTTGGGTGATGAATTTAATTCAAAAATGGATATTGCCATTGAATTTTATACTTCATATGCAATACATCTAAGACAAGACACAAGAACATCACCATTATTAATAACCAAGGAGCTTCTTGACAGCGTAAATGCGTCTTACGACAAATCTATGGCGGCAATTGACGATCTGCAGAATATCATTCTGAAAGTAAAATAATTTTTTATCAGGAAATTGCTGAGAATATGTTATCACTATAACATAAATCATTTGGATAAGCCCCTGGCGGGGCTTGGCGGGTTATTTTTCCAGATCGGCGATGCGTTTCTTTTCTTCGAGTTTCTTTCTTTTCAACCAAAGAGAAATTATCCCATCATTATTATACCGACCTTCATCCTGACTTGCAGATTGATACAAGTTAAACAATGTGCATATGCATGTTAATAATGTGATTACAACAATTGCCTTTTCCTCATCGTGGTAAGGAATGCCTTTATTGATTAGCAGTGCAATTATTATAACCATAAGAATAATACTGCCAATGCCAGAAACAATCTTTGAAAGCTTTGTTATCTTACTCATTATTCACCTATCTATTTAAGTTGCTCTTCAACCCTGTTCAGCAGTGGAGAGATATAAAACAAGTTCTGATATGGTAGCAACTTCCTGACCGCATGTGTCTGCTTGTCGTCAAATTCTCCGTTCAGAACACCATTGGCGATCACAGCTCCGTCACCGGCCATGTCGAAGGTTGGCCCCATCAGGGCGCCGATTGCGTTACGGCTCTGGAAGCGGGACACCGGCGGCGCGCCAAACATGGCACCAAGGCCAAACCGGCCGCCGCTGATATTTTCCACGGCGTTAAGCGGCTCGGATAACCAGCCGATCATGCCGGCGCGGTCGATACCCTCTTTAACCAGGTTGTTAGGGCTGTAGTCGATATCACGGCCGCTGAGCTTTTGCTTCATAACGTAGACCATTGCGCCGAGCGCGATAGTCCCCATGGCGCCGAGATAGAATGATGCATCGCCCTGCTGGATGCCGGAGGCGATCACCCGGTTATGCTGAGCAAAGATGAACGTCTTGAACTGCAGGATCATCTTGCCTACTTCATTGCTCATCATCAGAGGCGTATCGCCAACGCCTGGCGTGACAACGGTAGAGTCAACGTCTTTCAATACGGCAGATTGGAAAGCCTCACGCACTGCGCGATCGTCCCACAGGTGGCTATGGCCAGTCAGAAGCCCGTCCATATCCTCACCATGTTTCGCAAACTGCTCACCAATACGGCGCAGCATGCTCTGATCGATACCGATTTGCGCCAGCTTTCTGATCTCCTTCGGTGGCACTTCCTTGCCTGCTGCCAGCAACTGAGCATTGTCCAGGATACGTGATTGAACGATCAGGCCTGACCATGACTTCAATGCACTGTTCCATTGGTTCATCAGCGTCCAGTTACCAAATTTCTGCGTACCCCAGTTAAGCCCACGCTCAAAAGCAGAGCGTCGGCTGTAGGGGTCAGTGAGATCAGCAATAGCCTTCGTTCGGGTAGACAGCACATAATCCAGGCCGACAGCCATTTCCCGCAAGTCTTTGGTGGCCACTTTCACCGCAGCCATGTTTCGGAGCATGGCACCCATAGGGCGCAGTGATTTGCTTAAACCGTGCTGCATGACAGGACGCATCAAATCGGTGGCGGCTGATATTGTCATGCCCCCCAGCAGGCGCAGGAAATTGACGTTTCGCGCGACACGGCCGGCACGGACAAAGAAGCTTCGTGGATCCTTTGGCGCGCCATACGTACCGATCAACCTGTCTCGCATTGCCTCAATGTCGCGAAGGTCAGATTCACGTTGCTTCTCCAGCTTCGCACGTTCCTTCGGCGTCTTGGCATCTTTGATCAGTTGGGTGTATTCCTCCGATACCTGTCGGATTTGCTCACCCATATCCTTGCTGCCGAATTGCGCAGTTAGTTCGATCTCCGGCCCTACCTGGCGCAGATAGCTTTCCATGACGTGGTTGATATCAGACTCCAAAAAGTCTTCAATCCGTTCGTCTGGGATAAGCAGGCTTCGGCTCTTCGTGAATCCGGCGCGGCCGATTATTTTTTCAGGCAGCAGCTGAGCGGGAACCAGGCCAGAAGGAGCGCCAATAATCTTGTTGACGATTTCATCTGCGGCATCCTCTGCTTCCTCTCGTGAAAGTGGCTCCATCGCCTTCAGCGCGCGCTCACGGCTTGCATTCAGTCTGGTCGTGGAGTTGGCCTTCTTCTGCAGCTTGCGCAGCTCTGAGCGGTGCTTGCGTGGATTATCCAGCAACTCAAGATGGCGCTGCAGGGTTGGAAGTTCCTCCTTTGCCCTGGCAACGTCATCCAGCTTGGTGCGCAAGTCAGAAACCTCTTTGTTAAGACTGGTGATCAGCTTCTGATTTTTGGCTGTGGCCAGTTGCGCCTGTTGCCTCTCCAGCCTGGCTGTTAAGTCCTGTTCTTGGCCGATCAGTTTCGTCCTGTTGCCAACCTCATCCATAAGTTCAGTTTTACGGCCAGACCATGACTCTGCCGCGGCAATTTCGTCAGCCAATGCTTTTGCGCGCGGCTCGGCTTCTGCTGCGGCAGACAGACCTGAATCGATCTTCTCAATGCGAGCGCTGGCAGCATCCGCACCTTTTGCACTGATACCCTGAATCCAGTTAGCAATGCGGCCTCGGAACTCAGTGCGATCAGAGAGAATTTTGTCGAACTTATAAATGCGAGGCAGGTAGCTTTGCGCTGTTGATACGTCGACATCCTCAGGCAGAATGCCAAGTTCCTGCATGCGAACCTTTGTTGCTTCGAACATTGGCCGAATCTGAGCAGCAGCCTGTGCCACTTCAGGAATGTCACTCTGATCGCCGCGGCGCATCGCCATGCCAACGGCCTCGTTGAAATCAACAAAGTTCATTCGCTTACCGCCGGCGGCGCGGATGTTTTTGCTGTACGCCTGATAAGCGTCCTTGGTTGACTCCATTTGCTTGTACAGCATGGCATCATATTGCTTGATCTTGGTTTCAGCCGCGGTGAACGTTGCCAACCCCTCATCGTTCTTGGCAAAGAAATAGTTGTTCTCTGCAAGTTGCTGATTGATTGCCCGCGACGCACGGGATGGCGATTGAGCCAGGCGACCGCCAGGATTAACGCTCAGCGTTTTGTTGATTAACCCAACTCCGGCCAGTTGTTCCTGATCCAGCGTTGTGTTGAAAACCTGCGCCGCGCCGATGCTCTGCGGCGAATCATTACCACGTAGGTTACTTGAAACCGCTTGAGATACCGCGGTACGCTGACCGGCACCGGCAAGCAACTGCGCTCCAGCCCCGAGTATTCCACCAACCATAGCGTCAACGGCAACGTTAGCCGCGCTCTCATTCAATGTCCGAGTTTCCTGGGTGGCGCTAAGCGCTGCCTCGGACGCGATACCGCCGACAGCATTGGCAAGGGCAAACCTACCTGCAGTAGCAGCAACCTCGCCGCCACGCACTACGGCGCCGGCAGGGACAAACATCGACGCCAGGTTGATAGGATCGATAAGCCCCATCGCCAAGCTTGATATTGTCCCGGCACCGCCTGTTTCTGAAAGATATTGCCTGTCCTGCATCTGCTGATCGATGCGCTGCTTTATAGCTCGCGTCTCATCAGGAGAGCCGGAATCAATGAATGAGTCTGCGTAATCCTCATATCCTTTAAGATCAGCTGCATCATTGTCGAAAGGGTTATACCCATCAACCTTGTCAAACTGGCTGAATGGCGCAGTGGCAATGAAACTTCCCAAGGAGTTATCAATTCGGAAAGCCGCATCACGACCGCGCTGAACCTGCTGATTATCGGTGAATGGATTGAACGCCGAAAGCAATGACGGCGTTTCCATATATGCAGAACTATCATCAGGCTGAGGTATGCTCTGTACATCAGCAGACAGCAGATCATCAGGCTTCATCTCATACGTTGGCATTACTGACCTCCTGCGGTGATGTTGCTCGGCAGTTGATTGGCAATGCCGGCGCCAAATGGTTTAGTAAAATCAGGCGGTGTATATCCTTGCTGGTTTGTGAATGCCGGCTGTTTTTCTTCCTGCCGCGCAGCGCGCGCCGCATCAACCCTCTTTTGCTGGATATCCATAGTTTGCTTGTACATCGGCGAGGTTTTTTGCTCAGGCCTGAATCGCAACGGCATACCATTTTCGCCGTAATACGGGCGAACATCGTCATAGCCTTCTGCATTCTTCTGCCGCACCATTACGCTGTAAGTCTGATCGCGTGGCGTAACAGCATCGGGAACCAAAACCAAATCTGTATCATCTCGCACGCCGCCAAACGCGGAACTTTTCAAAGCTTTTTTCTCTTCCTCCCACTGACCTTTGATCCAGTTGCCTGAACCGTTAGTCACGCCATAAACGGCTTCAGGAGCGTACTTCATCACCTCTTCTTTGCCGTTGATAGTTGAGACAGCCCAAACCTTTTTAATCATTGCATTGGTCATAGCCTTCGCCTGCTCTGCATCGCCGCCGGTCTGTGCAAAGTTCGCATCGTAAATGGTCTGATAATCGCGTTGGTAAAGCTGATTTGCCTGGCCAGCCGCGGTAATACTTGGCGCGCCGAAGCTTGTCCATGATGGCGACAGGCTATTGATGTTGTCCTGTGCTGCCTTGGCTCTGTCCTTGATGTAGTCTTTATCCCTGACCTGTTGGCTAATCATCTGCTTCAAGCGATCGTCCTGCTGATAGACCTGGTTGTAGGCCATATCGACCGCTTTCTCTGCAGGAACGCCGGCGCGGTCATAGGCATAAACTTTCGAGTAGAACGCCATCGCGCCTTTATCAACGCCTGTGGCCGCCGCCGGATTGTTGTCAAAAATCTGTCCATACATCTTGGCCATAGGAACAACGACAGCAGGATCGCGCGATGTTGCCCCAGCGGTGAGCATCGTCTTGATCTGCGTCGGCAGCATGCCGGATTTGGTTGTTATCTCTGCAACCTGGTTCAAGCTGTCGGCGTTGTTAATATTGAAACTGGGGGCAACCTCCTGATCAAAGTAGTGATCAGCTGCCGCCTGATTGTTTTTGTCGTTCGGGTCCAAGGGGAAATTATTTTGCAAGGATGAAGAGAATCGTGCACTACCCTGGTTCTTCTCCCATTCGGCATCGAGTTGCTTAAATTTCGCCTGCATTTTGTCCCAGCGCTGCTGGTTGGCTGCAAAATTAGATGCATTCGGATCCGTTGGCCGCAAGCGTTCAAGCAGGTCCTGCCGCGCTGCCGGCGACATGCTTTTGGCTGCTCCAATAACGCCACCATAACTTTGCTGATCTTGAAGGTCTTGCCATTGCCGCATGCCTTTTGCTGGGCCATAGGCATTTATCAGGTCTGCTTGCGTTGGCAACTGCGCCGGCTGCAGCCCTTCATCAAGAGCTGAATACGCATCTTTCAGCGATGCACCAAGCTGCTGCGCGTATAACGCTCGCTGCTCATTCTGCATCGCCTGCGCCTGTCGCAAATAGGCGCCTTGAGTTGCAGGGCTTGCAGCATCAAAAGCGGCATTGCCGGTTCTACGCTTTGAGGATTCCAAGGCAGAAAGGCCAAGCGCGGCACTGACGCCGGCGCCGATCTGCTCATCGGTGTATGGCTGGCTGCCATTCTCATGCTTCACGATGCCGGCACACAACGCTGCCAGGGTTCGTGGGTTGCTCATATCAACCTGATCATTGGCGCCAACACCCAACGCGCCGCACAGTGCCTTGATATAGGCATCAGTGTTGTTTCCATCAGATGCAGGCGCCCAACGGTTAACGATCTCTGTTACGGTATCGAACCCTTTAGCCTGATACGCGAGAAGGTTCTTACCCAGCGCTCTGATCCCATGCTCCGGGGTCTCAAACTTGGCAAAGCGACCATCACTGCCTGTCTGCCCTTCCCATGGATTTTTATCACTGGCCTCAATATTGCCAGGGTTGTTATTTCGCAGCCCACGCGCAGCAGATGAATTACCATGCGCAGTGAATCGAGACACGCCGCCCACATCTGACGGCTCGCCATTTCTTGCCAAGAACTGATCATAGCGGCCAGCAGTAAGCTGAGCATTCAAGGCGGCCTTGGCTGAGTTTTCCCGGAAGCTTACCCAGTTAGCTTCAATCTCTTCCGGGCTTTGTCCATGCGCCTGGCCATATGCCATGATCTGCTCTCTAGCCAGCAGGTTTGCATTTACGAATCCTTCGTTGCTGTCAAAGCTGTTTTCCGCCTGCTGCTGCAGGTTTGCCAAAAGCCCTTGTTGCTGGCCTGCCTCGAACTGCTGACGCTGGCCGATCTCGTACTGGCGCGCACGATTGGCAATCGGCTGACCGGCGGCGGAAAATTGATTACGAAAACGCTCTTTCACCGGACCATCAGGAATGGAGTCAAAAGCCGTGCTGGCCATTTGGCTTAACTGGCTTGCCACCTGCTCACTTTGTCCAATGGCGTTGGCGCCCTGTTTGGTCAGCAACCCAGTTTGAGGGTTATTCATCAGGTCATCGGCTTGCTGGTTGAATTGCATCAGGGCATTTTGAGCGAACGCCAGATCTTCGCGCTCCCGCTGCTGCTGATAAATGCCCAACGCATTAGAACCGACGTCCGCCAACGCAGTGAAAGCGTTGTCTTTAGGGATACGCAAATCCTGCGTATTAACCGGCGCCGCTTGTGATTGCGATTGGCGCTGATATACCGGTACTGTAGGCATCATTCCCCCTTAAAACGTGAATGCGTTAGAGCCGTAGCGACTGCTGCGGGCATTGCTAAACATGTTGCTGGAACCACTGCCGGCTTTGGTAGCTGGCTTATCCAGCGCGCCAGACGATTTATAAGCGCCATATGCGGTAAGTGAGGAATTCAGGATTGTCGTTGCTGCTCCAAGGTTTGCCGCGTTGCGGTCGATCTGCCCTTGGGCGCGACTAACACCAGCCTGGAAGTTAAGGCCAGCCGCCTGGCGCTCTGCGTTATTGATCGTTGTTAGTGCATCCAGTTGACCTCCGGCCGCGGTGTCACCGAAGATGTTCAGCGCGCTGCCGCTGGTCATATCAGTACCGCCGGCGCCGAAGGCTGCTGTCTGCTGACCCTGTAACTGCCGAGTTTGCTGGCGCTGCTGATAGGCCGCATCATTGCCCGCATTAATCGTGTCGCGCGCGGCGATCTCTTGTGCATCTGCGTTGGCGTTGGCTATCCTCGCCTGTTGCTGCCCTGTTTGGTATTGGCCATAAGCGCTAACTGCACCGAGAGCCAGCGCAGAGCCTGCAAGGATTGTTGTTGGCTCACACATGATCACCTCGTCTCATTTCAAATCTGTGGAATGGAAGCCCGGCACGGCCAACTGGCTGCGCTTCATGGATGGTGAACCCGAGCCAGTGCAGCCAGCATTTCGCAGCGGTATTGCGCGCGTCGACGTAGTTTTCCAGCTCCGGATAGTGCTGCAGGAAAAGACGCAGAACTGGCCGGCACCGGCGGAGGAAAGTGGCCTGGTATCGTTCAAGCAGGTCAGAACCCACCAGCCACGGAACCCCTGAGCCGGTTATCATTGACCGCGGCGCCACGCCGAAGATGGTCACCACCTCGCCATTGATCAGCCCGGCGAAAGCAAATGCAGAAGTGCGCAGCGCCAGCTCAAGAACCTGCGCCGGCGTCTTGCCGCTCATCGCATCGAACTCATCGGCGTCAGCCTGGCGAACGTGCGGCAAGAGCGCCGCAACGTGTTCCAAGGTGGCTTCAACAACTTCAACCTTGCGCACTAAATGCCTCCTACGGTTACGCGCGGGATAACTGCGAGAATGGTCATCGGCAGCGGGTCGTTCTGTTCCACAATCAGCCGGCCGTTCTTGCTCCAGTTGGCATCCAATTGTAATTCAATGGTTCCCGTCTTCGGTTCGACGGGGTCATCATAAAATTCATCGTTGCGCTGCGCGTATTCGTACATCTCGCCACCGGGCGTACCAGCAAACACACCGCGCGACTCATTAACCAGCAACGATGCGGCCGTGAATAGTTTCTTCTTATCCAGCAGTGTTTCGTTGCCGTTCAGGTTAACGTCCAGCGTTTCAATGACTGCGGCGATCGGCAGGCCTGCATGCACTACGGCACCGGCTTTCTCCAGGGTGATAGCGCCAGCATTGACTACCTTCTGCGGCTCAACGTTGGCATCTGACAAAATGCTCACGGTCTGGCCTTCGAGGTGGTCAAGTCCTGCGAATGCAGAGCGCGCCATGCTCCAGTCACTGACCGGGACACCACGGAACTGCGGCGGCACATTTCGGTTGCTGGTAACGGTTGCCTGGTTTCCACTTGCGACCGAACGGATCAGCAACTTAAGCACCTTGCTTACATCATCCTCGATATACGGCATGTGGATTTCACTGCCAATGTCGCCACCAGTGAAGTAACTGGCGCCGGCCACCGTCAGTGTCATCTCTTCGTCGTATGGCCAGTCACCTGCGCCACCGGTCAGAGTCATGGTTTTGCTGGCCTCACGGTTCCTTCCGTCATACGTCAGGCCACAGTCAACGAAAAAGGCATCATCCATCACATCGTATAGGCGGCTCTGCATACGCTCGATATAGCGTCGCTGCTGGCCATTGATAGTGCGTTCAACCACGCAATAGAGTGCGTCTTCGTTTCCTTCGGCAATGCTGCATACTGATTCATAGCGCCCGGCGCCAGGATGAAGATGCCACGCTGCCACCTGCTGATCGCGGAGGTAGGTTAATCCCAACAGCGCACCGTCATTGCGCGTACACCAAACGATCGACATAGGCGTGATGGAGAACGCCCAGTCGGTAATCTGGTACCCGGTAAAGAAGTGGTTAGCTAAGATGGTCAGGTCAGAACCCTGGAAGCCGTCGACGTCGAACGAGTAGGCCAGGTCGCGCACAGCGCCGCCCTTCTGCTGGATGAATAGCGCGACATTGCTGATCGCAATAGGCTGCACGTGGCTGGCGCCATTCTGCCCCTGGCTTGAAAATTGGAATGCCGACGGGGTTAGCGTCCCTTGCTGGTTGCCGTTCACCTTGTATTCGCCACCGCTGGTTAGGGCGACGAGCGAACCAACGTCGATCAGATGACGGATTTGATTGAGCTGGCGCCCGGCGTAGGTATAGGTTATCGCATCATCATCAACGGTCGGGTTTGATGTGCCGAAGTCCTTATAGTCGCCGCTGCGGCTAGTCCACACGGTTTGCGGCTGGCTGCGCGATCCGGCAAACATCAAGCGCTGCTGGAAGTACACGACAGTGCCAGGATAGCCGGCATCACCATTCCAGGCATAATGCGCCCACTTGTATGTTGCGGACTCGACGCCCACCACCTGGCCAGGTAGCTCGATCTCGCCATCCTTGCGGATCACCACTTCGGCAGTGGCGGTCATCCCGTCGCCGCTTACGGCCGTAATGCGGCAAATTCCTCGGCCGGAATGCAAGTAACGCCATTTGACGCCATAGGCATCAGAGCCGGCTACGGCCCAGCCATCCCAGCTATCACCAGTGGTATGAGTTGGCGCCACTGGCCCGGTGTGCCCTCGCTCTCCGGCATCAACGCAACGATAATAGTTCTCCTGGTATCGGCAGATATTTCCAACGCTAACCTGCTCACCGGTAACCCAGCGCCCAACCGTGTCGACGTTCTTCTGCTCCATGTAGAACAGCTTGCCAACATGCCAGCTTTTGAAGATCGATGCACTAGCTGTAAGGTCTACCGTTCCGCTTGTCGCGCTGGCGTAGACAGTGATCGACTCGTCAATGTTCACGTTAGCAAATGGACCGCTGACCGTGGCCACCTCTGCAGTGCGCCAATCATCGTGCGCATAGCGTTGGATTTCCATAGGTGGGTAGTTCGGGTGGCAAACCGTCATCACGTCTGCGCTCTGCGTATATTTCAGCAGGTCGATATCAGCAGCGGCCCACGGCGTTGTTACGTCTACAGGCTGGCCAGCGCTGGTGCCGGATGAGTAGACGACCTGTGCTCCATCCATAAACACGCGAAAGTAATGATCGCCGACCTCGAGCACATAGGTCTGCTCCGTGTTGAACTGGAACGGGATCAGACGACACTTGCGATCGGGAAACTTTGCCGGCGCCACATAGCGCGTTCCCGGCCGGTTCTCAACACCGCCATATTGGCGCACGATGAAGTTACGGCAGCGGCGCAGTGAAGTCTGGTATTTCTCCAGGTCAACGCGGCCGTAAAGGCTTGGCGATACTTCGCCACCAGCAAAGGACGGTTGAATGAGGCTGGTTGTCATTATGATGCCCTCGCGTCGGAAACCTCAGACCACGGCGCCGGCGGCTCCTGGGTTTCATTCATGCTCAACGTTGACGCAGATGAAATGGTGAGTTGGTATTTCTGCTCGGCGCGATTACCGAGACTGGCATCGCCAGTGATCTGCATGTTGATTTCTGCAGCCAGGCGCCAGCTAAGCGCGTCGCGGAATTCCGCATCAAACATGTTGGGGTCGGTGACGCGCGTCACATAGCGCAGCCACGCTTTCGGCAGGTCAGTCAATATCAAACGGCCAGTGCCATTCTCATCAGAACCAACTTCATACGGCACGCGCCGTTCTGGCGTAATAAAGCGCTCACCGTCTGGAGAGACGATCGCAACAATGCGCAGGCAGTCCACCGGGTAACGGTAACTGTATTGCCAATCAGGCTGTTCGATATCCAGATCGGCGAGCGCCACGCGCTTTGTGGCGAACCTCCACGGAAAATCAGCCAGCACCGCATCGCGGCAGTCTTCATAAAACAGCGAGCATACCGCCGCTTCTTTGCTCTTTTCCGTCAAGCTGGCAATAACTCGGCTGTTGCCAAGCCGACCAAGCGCCACGTTGCAGATCTGGATAACGGATGCCATCACTCGCCCCCCGCGTCGCCATAAAGTGTGTCAGCAGCAGAACGCTGCGGCGCGGCCGCCGGCTCTACGCCAATATCAGTGAATTGCAGATCAACGCTGCTTTCGGCTTCATCACCTTCGGTGCGGGTGGAGACAGACAGCACTTTAGCCAGGCCGCCAATTGTCAGTGATTCGCCAACCTTTGGCAGTGGGATCCCCAGCTTTTCCAATGTGTCATTGTTCAGCGTGAAGCGAAGCCCCCACGGATATTCGTCGCGAGTCTCCGGCTTTCCGCCTTCGCTTTCGTAGGTGTCTGTGCCGATCTTGAGGTTTACGGTTTTCATGCGAGGACTCCAGGAAAGAAAGGGGCCGAAGCCCCTTTGTTAGTTTATGCCTAACTCTTTGCGCTTGGTTTCAATGTCGGAGGTCAGCTTTGCAACCCCGGCATTGTGGTGCGGCTTAACGCCAAAGATTTCTTCATACTGCTGCTGCAGTGCGGCCAGCTTCGCGCTGTCGTCGTTGTCGCCGCCGCCCTCTTCCAGCAGATTGCCATCACCATCGATCAGCTGCAGGTTGTCGCCAGCCTTGCCGCCGTATTCGATTGTGTCGCCCTCTTCCAGCAGATGCCCGTTGATGAATGACTTCCGTGTGACGCGGTACATTTTCAGTTGTGACATGTCACGCCCCGTTAAACAGTGATGTTGAAGGCGCTTGCATAGCTGCGTTGTGCATCAGCATCCAGCAGCAGGCCAGCAGTGAAAGTACCGGCGGTCAACGGGCCAGTGGCCACGGTGTAGTTGACGCGCAGATAGCGCTGCACACCATGTGGAACAGTGGCCACGTAGCGATAACCAACCTTCAGATCAGCAACTGCGATTGCACCGGTCTGCAGCAGTGTGGTTGCACTGGCGAAATCGCTGGTCTTGGAGGTTTGCAGGCTGATCGTTACGGTAGCGGAACCGCCAGCCGCGGCAGTGGAAGCCACCTGGGCGATGAACTCAACCGGGTAGCCAGGGCCGATATCGCGCACATCATTACCTGCATACAGTGGCCCGAGGTCGATAACATCAGTAGAAGGCGCGGTTGCCGTAACAGCCTGCGCCTGCGAGAACATATTCAGATAGTCGAGGATCATTTTGTCTCTCCATCAGTGAGAAAGGAGAGCCGCACCCGGCGGCTCAGCCGGGATTATTGAACCTGTGATTCAGTGCTCAGCAGAGCATCGCAGGTGCGCACTGGCACGCCGCGGAACGAAGTCCACCACACGCCTTCGGTTTCTTTAACGCTGATCGCCAGAGAGGCTTTTTCAGTTGCCTGAATGTCCAGGTATTCAGCTGCATCGCGGTTCATATAGAACACTGCGTTGCCCATCTGTAGGTTAGGGATGCGATGCAGAGCCTGCACCATCAGCGTGGCCAGGTTCGGGCCGTCGTCGGCGCCCAGCTTGGTCGTATCGATGTTGGCAATGCGCACCACATAGCGCCAGTCACGAACAGTCAGGCCATTGTCCCACTTGTAGTGAGTGCGGTAGCCTTCATACTTGCCTTTCTCAGCATCTTCGAGAGTAACCTCGCCCTTGTCTTTGTGGCTCAGGCCAGCCGCCTGGCCTTTAGGGAAGATGCCGTGCACTGTGTTAGTGCCCCACACAACCAGCCAGATTGAGGTGAGATTAGAGCCAGTGCCGCCCGCATCGATAATGTTCTGAGCGTTCTTGGCGGTCAGGTCGTTGTAACGCGCGGACAGGCCGGTAAAACGCTGTGGGTTGATGCGAGTGTCACCGTAGAACAGGGTTTCTGCCATCTGCTGGTTCATGGCCTCAAGGAAGGCCTGATCTTCAGATAAACGGAAAGCATTGGTATTCCCGTTCAGATCGGCCAATGCTTTATCAACTTCTGCATACGCCTCAAGCATCCCGCATGAGTCAGTAACCTGCGCGGTGGTCGATTTGCTTGGCTGAACGCCGTAGTTCAACAGGCGCCAGGCAGCAGCCGGCAAACCGGTTCGGATCGTAGTTCGGTGACCAGTTGGCAAGTTACCTTCCACATAAACCATATCGGTCAGAATAGGGTTGGTTTGTGAAAGCAACTCAACGATTGCGGGGATCTTCCCGTCCGGGTCCATGCGCTTTGCGTGGTCTGCCAGCGTCAGCGCGTTGGTGCTTTTAATAGCCATTCGGTGTTACTCCTTCTTGCCGTAGAGAATGTCGGCCGCGCTACGCTGACCGCCTTGACTTGGCACGACGAAGCTGTCTTCAGCCATCGCCTTGCCGACTTTTGCACAGAAGCGAACAAGTGCCGGGTGATTGCCCAGGCCGCTCGCATTCAGGTATTCGCGCAACTCTGGGTTGCCGAACTGATCCAGCGCGCGCTGCGCGGCGCCTACACTGACGTTGAACTTGTCGCCGCCGATTTCTTTGTCGGCCTTGACCTGCTCACCCCAATCCGAAACTTGCTTGCTCCAGGCTTCTGCCTGCTGCTGCTGGATCTGCGGATAGATGTCGACCAGCTTCTGCGCCTGCTCTTGGCTCAATCCCAACTCTTTGGCGATCGGCTCAAACACAGCCAGAGCATTGGCATCAAGTTCCTGGCCTTCCGGCGGCGTGAACTCGTATTTCTCCGGCGCCGCGGGTTTATTTTCCTTTTCCGCTTTTTCCTCAGCTTCCTTATCAGCTTTCTCTTTCGCGTCTTTTTCTGCCGCGAGTTCTTCGGCCGTCTTGCCGCCTTCCTGTTTTCCTTCACCTTCCGGGTTGCCACCTTCCGCCGGATTAGCTGCATTGGTATCTGCTGCCGGGTTATCACCGGTTGCTGCAGGAGCTGTAGGAGCTGCGCCACCATCACCACCTTCTGGCGGAGCTTCAGAGCACAGGCGGCGATACATCAAACGTTCGAACAAGTTCATGCGTTGCCTCTTAGCTTGTTGCGATAATGCCGGCAGCGCGGAGGCTCGCCAGCAGTGCGTTATATTCGGCCTGGGTTGGGGCTGCCGCTGCGTTAGCCACCGCTGCGCCCTGCTTGACGCCGCCGACTACCGAAGCAGTTGCCGGCGGCGGTGCGAATGTGGTTGGTTTGCCGGTGATGTCGCCCCAAGCCACGGAAGAACCGCCGCCGCTCAGAACCTTAACGACTTGCACGCCGCCGTCATTCCGGATCAATTTCTGGCGTTGTGTTGCCATGATTAGCCTCTCTGTCTTTCTCGGCCTCGGCGGCCATCTTTAGGTACAGTTCAGGGCAGAACTTCAACACATCGTTGAATAGCGCCAGCCCTGAATTGCGGTTACCTTCATTGAAAATTGTGCTGTTCACCTCGCCGGTGAATGAGATGCGAAACACACCAGCCTGATCGAGAAGCCCCCACACAAAACGGCGGCCACTCTCTGTTGCCATCACCTTCTTCACGTCATCAGCGTGGCGCTGTTGGAGTTGCTCGCGAGTCATCATTGCTGCGCCCCCTGGCCTTGCTGCATAGCCTGCTGAATGCTGGTCAGTAAGTTAGGGTCAGCAGTTCCTGATTGGCTGAGAGTCTTCGCGATATCCGCGACGCCGCCGCCCATCTGCAGGCTCTGCGCTGCCTGTTGCTGCTGCGCGCGCTGCTCGCGCTCTGCCTGCACCTGCTCATCGGACTTGGTGATAGTCGTAGGAACGCCAAGCATGTCGCCGTATTCATCGATCGCCTGGTCAACATCAAGCTTGTCAGCGGCCTGTTGGAAACCTGCCGCAGCCATATTCCCGATGAATCCGACAAAGCGCTCAATAGAGCCGATGCCAACAGACTTCTGCGCCTGCGCCATCACGCTGGTGTATTCCACGCGCAGAGGCTGTCCCTGCAGTTCATCCGGCGGCGGTGGCAACATGCCGCGGCGCATCATGATGTTGAAAATCCGATCGATAGCGGGGTCCAGCAGTTCATCGTTCAGGCGGTCGAGCACCGGGCCAATCTGCAGCATTTTCTCGTCGCGCATCTCGTTGACCGCTTCGATCGGCATGCTGCGGGTGTTGATGTTGCTGAACATGTTGAACAGCGGAACGAAGTAGCACTCATTAACGAGCTGGCGCCCGTCCTGAATGCTGCCGAGCAGTTCCTGAATGCGAGGGTTGATCTCGTAAACCGGTTTGAATCCAGCCGTGTCGCCGGCGCCGTTGTAGTAGGAAACATCGCCAGGCAGCAACGACAGGCGTTCATTCTTCATCGAACTTGGCGCCATCATTGGCGGGTTAACCAGCTTGTCGATCGCCTGGTCTTTTCGCTTCTGCTGAAGTTGCAGTGCCTTAACGCCACCCAGAGCCAGAATGCCAGGGCAGGATGATCCGTAAGCATCCTCGCCGTTGATGTCCCAGCGCGGCACCAAGATAGGCATTTCATCGAAACCAGACTCGCTCAGCAGTTTGTCGCCGGAGCCGCCTGGTTCGTAATAAATCGAGCTGAAACGCTTGTTCTTCGCGTTCAGCTTTCCGGTGTCACGGTTGGTGTTCGGCAATACGGCATGGACAACTTCGAACCACGTTTCAAACGAACCGGTATCCCATGCCGACGCCACAGCATCGCTCACGTTCTCCTTTCCAAACTTCGCCACCAACTGGCGGCAGGTCATGGAGAATTTGCGGAAGACGGTGTCGACCTGCAGGCGATCGCTGTTCGAGATGTAGTAACTCCCGATCGGCAGCACATGCGTGCGGATCACATCCTCTTCATCTTCCAGGATGGAAATCGCACCAGTGGCAAATGTGCCAAGGTAGCGGTAGAGCACCGTCAGGGACTGATACCAGTTCGATTTATTCATCACGTCGTTCATCAATTCGACGACCTGAGAGAGCCACATCTTGACCGGCCAGCTATCCATCAATTGCTTGTCGGGAGTGCTCAAAGAAAACCACGGGCGCGTCGGGCTGGTGATGCCGGACAACATGCCAGATTCAAGAGTGCGCGAAGCAAGCCCGCCGGTAGGGTCAACAACCTTGGTGTTGCGTTTATTACGGCCAGCGTCGGTTGTAAGGAATCGCCCGCAGTTTGGCAGGATGAAATCGCTCAGTTCTTTCCAGTGCGAGTCATACGACGTCCGCGCGGTTACGAGCTGAGATAGCTGCTTTTCCAGAAACTGCTTGCGGGATTCCTGCTCAGCCATGATCAGCCACCCAACAGAGTTTTGCCGGTGGTGCTGGCTTGGCCAGTGGCGCCCTGCGCACCAGTAAGGATTGTTGACTGTTGGCCAGCGGCTGCACGGCGTCGAGCCTTATCCTTATCGGCAGCATCAATCACTGCAGCATCCTGCGCTTGCGGCGCTGCCTGTGGCTGCGGTGGCGTTGAAACCTTCGGTGTACTCATGCACATGCGCGTAACCCTCCCAAATAATTACCAATTAAACCACATGAGAATTATTTTGACTAATTTGTTGACGTTATAATCAAAACAAATTACCTTTATGGTAATCATTGAGAGCATGAGCCGAGCCAGCTTCTATCACTCTACACAGTATAAAACTGGTGTCGGTGCTCTCGATGGTTCAACAGGTAAGAGCATTGAGATTGATCGTCGTTCCTGCGCGCAAGGTCTGCTCGAAGTCAGTGCTCTTTCCGTTGTGCCGTGACCGTTATCAACCTGGAATGCTGTGTGTAGGATTTAGCCCGCCTTGCGCGGGCATTTTTTTAACGAGGAATCAACCATGACCAAAGCAAAAACCGAATTCAACCCATCCCCAAGTGAAATAGCAATGGAGGCTGCAACGCGATACCACGCCAAGCTTGATGCGCTGCGCAGCATACTTATCGACCGCGGCGGCCATGAGAGCAAGGAAAGCCTGGAAGCGATTGCTGAGAATATCAGTGCAGCGTTCGACAAGATTAAGCTGTTGTGACAACAGCCCGCGGAAGCGGGCTTTTTTATGGCAACTACCTGAGAAATTCAGGTAGTTCGATATTCTGTAAAACCATCACGCATAGGGATCATAATCTGTCACCGCCCCGCCGCGCTTCTCTCCTGGCAATGCGTGCTGGCGCTTTGTCACAGGGAATGCGAACGTCAGCAGAAGCGCATCGCCGCAACCCGGAGACCTGCCAAGACGCTTCTTAATGTCTTCTTTAGGCTCCATTTCAATCTTTCCATCAACTCTAACTTTGTACTCTGCCGACGACAGGTCTTCTGCTGTTTCTCTCTCGTCCAGCGCGCCGCCTAACTTGAGCCATGTTTTACAATTGTTGAACATCTCTCCGCGCTTGCGCGCCATTTGCGGATCGCTCGATGCGCTACCGAATGGCACCAGCGTCCATGAGCGCCCCCAGCCGCTACCGATTGAGTGCAGGCCAGTACCATAGCCAAAGTCGATATGCACAGCATCGGCGTGATACTGGTCTTCGAAGTCAGCAATGCGTTTGGCCATGATCAGGTCATCGGTGGTTTTATTGCCACGCCATAAAAGCTTCGCATGCAGCCCGCGCCGCATGTATATCACCGCGTCATCGGCGCCGGAGTATGCCGGGTCGACACCGATGATTGTCGGGGCATGCGCCACATCGCGCTCGGTAACTACCCGCGCCAGCGCTGCATCAGTGAGTCCAGTGGGGATAAACTGTGTCTCAGAGGCGTCAGGGAATATCCCGCGCACACGCACTTTGAAGAAGTCGCTATCCTCTCCGTTGTCCTCCTCCCACTTGGCGATCTGCTCTTTGTTCGTGCCTTCCACTGTGCGGCTGTCGATCTGCTTACCCTTCCAGCGGTGGCGATACTTGCGGAAGCACTCACGAAACCGCCCCATGTTGCGCGTCGGGTTCCCGAACGCTACCCAGATAATCTCGGTCCCTTCATCGGTCAGCGCCCCCTCAGCAACCTCCCACACCAGATCGGCAATGTTGGATGCCTCATCGAAAATCAGGATGATGCGCTTTCCCTTGTTGTGCAGGCCGGCGAATGCCTCGGTATTGTTCTCTGACCACGGAACGGCGTCGGCGCGCCAAGATTTTGCGTGTGCCGGGTCATTGGCATAGATCGCGGTCGCGGTGCAGTTAAACCAGTCGCTGGTGATGGATAGGCGCTGCCACTTGGCGATCTCCGGCCAGGTCTTGGTGCGTAACTGGTTCTCGGTGTTTGCGGTCACCACTACCTTGCAGTCTTCGCAGGTATCCATGCCCCACTTCACCAGCATAGAGATCCAGGCAGACTTTCCAATGCCGTGGCCTGAAGCGCGGCAGATTAGCAGCGGTTGGTGGCGGGTAGCTGGGTTTTGAAGGTGGCCGCCAATCTCATCGAATGCTTCACCCTGCCATTGACGCGGCCCTGCGGAGTCGTGCAGCTCGGTTCCCTCCTCGCCCCAGGGGAACGCATAGAGCGCGTAGCCGTGAGGGTCATGCGTGAAGCTGGCGATATCCTCAACGAGTTGCTGCTCGAGTAGCTCTTCGTCATCACTCACTTGGTATTTTTCTCCAGTGCGCGCCGGCGGGCGTTGGCCATACGATCGGCCAGGGTTACGTTAACATTGACGTCTACGCGATCTTTGAATGCTTGAACATCGACGTGCTTACCGATCAGCTCGAGGTTCTTCACCTTGTCAGGCCATTTAACTTTCTGCAGTGTAGATTCAATATCGTCGTCCCCATCTTTACCTGCCATGCGGATACGGTTGATATCCATTGCGCTTAATGATGTTCGCCAAACCTTTGGCCAATCACTGATTGGCTTAAGGCCGCCGTCATCATTTAAGATGTCCAGCACGTCCATCTGATCGATTTCAATCAGTCGGTTAAGCACATAGTCAGCGCTGATCTTCGTTCGCTTGTTGCGTTGCTTCATCAGCTCCGCGATGCGCTCCTGCACCTTCGGGTTGTCCATGTTGCGCGACGCCGACACGGCCGCATTCTTATAGCCGGCCGCCGCCGCCGCCGCGGTCTGGTTGTCCGGTTTCTTGATGTATTCCTGGCAGAAGCGTTCCATCTGCGCGTTAAGCTTACCGTCTCTCGCCATAAAAATTACCTCCTGGGTAATATCATAACACGCAGTGAAAAACCGCCAAGCGGCGGTTTTATCGTGTGTGACCTTGTTTCATTGTCACGCTTAACTGTGTGACACGTCACACTAGCTCGAAGTCATCATCAAATGTCGGAGAGTTGCGCTCTATCGCCATTATCGCAAGGATAAACTGGATACCCTCGTTAAGCGAAACTGGCCGCTCATACTCGATCATGAAGACATTCTCGTATGTCCTGCCAAGCCAATAGCCACCGCCATATTCGATATTACGTTGAAAGAAAACCCATCCACCTGGAACAAACTGCTGCAGCCACTCTCCCCTGTAGACCACCTGATAAATGTCTGCTTTCTTGCTCATAACTCACCCGCAAATACTGTATGCATGAACAGTAATATTTTAGACCAGGTGAGTCAAATTTTCCGCAATCGGCTACAGCGTCTTGAGCATCAGCTCTCGCCAGATCTGTGTCTGCCCGCACGCCGCTTCACCATTTCTGTAACACCCGCCGGCAGGTCCAGGCATCGATTCACCACACTGGCATTTATGGCTGGCCAGTTCCGCAAGCTGGCGCTTCAGTTGATTGATGTCCTGCACCGCCAGCAGTTCGAAATACTCATCGACGCTATACGGTTCTTTCCCCGGGCGCCGCGCACTACAGTTGGCCTTAATCTGCTCGAAGATGTGATCGCTAACCTCGAACGTGATCCGGCGTCGGCCGCTTACAGCGGCGCGGCTCGCCGCTTCTCTTTCGCGTTGGCGCTGGGCGCGCTTCCTATCGCGCGCGTCAGCCTTGCGTTGTTCGTCAGTTTTAGCCATTCCCACCCTCCGGCGCTGCTGCCAGCATTGCGGCGCGGCAGGCGTTCCAGCCCTTCACCCATTGTGCATAGTTGCTCTTCTTGACTTTGTACTTGCTCATCGCGATGCCGCCAGTCATTTCCTCTGGAACTTCCGACGCTGGAAATTCGCAGCGTGTTTTTGCATTTGCTTTACGCTCGTACTGGACGCCGACCACTGCTAATGCGGCCATAACCTCTTCCAGGCGCACCACGATCCCCTCATCGCTGTAGAACTCTGTCGGTAGTTTCACCACTGCTGGCGCTGGCGGGGCTGCATACAAAACGCGGAACTCGTAATCGTTGTCCGCCGCGTGTTCTGCGCTCATCTCTGCGTGCTGTTCTGCTGTGATGCGCTCCCAATCGTGCCAGCAGTTGTGGCCGCTGTTCCAGTAGCGCATTTCCCAGGCTACAGCTTGCGCGTTGGCTGGCGCTGGCGGGGCGGTGAACAGCTCGGTTCCATGTGGCAGGTCTTTGCCGCCGTGTTGCCAACAGATGCCTCCGCTTGCAGCTGGGCGACGGTCAACCAGTGCCACCGGCTGCGCCTCCCGGTTAGCCAGGAGTTCTTCTAAAAAAGCAGCGTCATCGCGATATTGCGCTTCGTGTTTTTGGTTTCCTGACATCCCATACCGGTATGCTAATTCACGATAGTGGGTTATACGCGCTTTCAACTGCTCAGTCGTTAGTGTCATGCATCCCCCTTAACGTGGGCTGTTATATTTTTCCCGCAATCACAGCAGTAAAAAGCCCCACCACCCCGAATACGCCGACAGTGCTCGCCTTCTTCTGCGCGCCCAGACCAGTCGTAGAATTGCTTAAAATCGACCACTTCTTTCGTGTGAAATCCGTTTTCACCGCCGCACTTAGGGCATTTAACAAGCCCGGTTGATTCTGGAATCGCCATCCTACTCATCCCCCTCTACGGTGAAGGTAAATCCAGCTGCCAGAATGGCTTTCTTGTCTTCCGCTAAGCGGGCGTCCCACGCTATTTTCCTGTGCTCGAAAGCGGCCTGCCGTTCGGCGCTCTCCCACTCGTGTGGTAGCATCTCACCCAGCAACCGCACCGGCGCGGCCAGCTTGGCTTCCAGCTCGGCGATGCGCTTCTTGTCATCGTTGCTCATGATAATCAGATGCTTGTTCGCATCCTGCGCCTTCTGGAATTTACCGGCGTATTCGGTGGCGATGACCTCCAACTCGCCAATTCGCTCATCCTTCGCTTCCAGCTCTGCCAGCAGGGCGGAGACGTACTCTTGCGAGTAGAGCGATTCGTAAATCTGCGGCTCCGTGTTTTCGGTCTCGTTGAAAGTTCTGCCCGTGTGCTTATTGCGTAATGCTGTTGGCTTGCCCAGTTCGCTCAGCTTATTCTCCATCACAGCTTCACCGCCTTAATTTCTCTGATGTATTTCAGGCAAAGCGGGCAGGTTATTCCTCCGCGCTCTACAACCTTTGTCTTGGCGACAACGTTTGTACAGCAGCCAAATGAATAAAATTCACCGGAGCACAACAGCATTGGATCGCCTGATCGTTCTATCGACAGGTGCCAGAATCTCTCTCCGAGAGGCGTTTTTTCGCCGTCATCATTGATGAGTATTTTCACCAGCGTGCTCATAATGCTTTCTCCTGGGCCTCGGCCCGCCGTGCAGCGATTGCTTTCCGTGAAAGGTGGAATGACTCGAAAACCTCCCAGCTATTCGTCTGAGTGACGAACCACATTCCTGTGTGGCGCTCTTTGGCCTGAAACTGAGAATTGCTGCGCCAATGAGGCATTCCCATGATTCTCCGCGCCGCTCTGTTGCTCTTACGCTTAGCCATGCTGGGACTCCTGAGCTGATATCCAGTGGACGACATGATTTGAGTCATACCGCGTACCATTGACTGATATTGCTATCCCGCTGCTGCGGGTATAAACCGCCACGCCCTCGCCAAGGTAATCGCCAGATTCATCCCATGCCTTTATTGACGCGCCTTCAACGGGCCTTTCCTGCGGAAAGTAGGCAGCGTAACGATTTGGCGCTACAAGAAGCCGCTTACCCACGCTCCACCTCCCTAGCGCTGTCACTTTTTCCATCAGATTCATGACTCCAGCCGTTGCTGCGAATGAAGTCATTTGCTGATATTCCCGCTGCGTTATCTGGCTTTTCCGCATTCATTATGATTACGGCGAATTTCGTTCCTCGTGGCGCACTATAGATAAGCTCATGCCCGTCGATATGGATGCTCAATTGCTTCGCGTAGCATTTCATTCCCGGCTTAAGTTCATTTGCTGGCATCACTGGGTGCTCTTTCATTTGGCCTCCCGCAGCTCAGTGGCGTACTGAACCAATGCGATGTAGCAATCACCGAATGTCTGAGCGCCAGACTCCTGCATTTTCACAGCAGCCATCTCCACCCCCTGCGCCTGGATAGCTGCAAGTGCTGCGTCAGTGGTGGGGGTATCAACAGCGCACATGCTTTGAATGTGTGGCGATAATCCATAGCTACCGGAAATCAACGATAGTGCTGCGGACAGCGCCGCATTCTCCACCCCCAGCGCCTGGATAGCTGCAAGTGCTGCGTCAGTGGCTGGGGTTTCGATATTCAGCTCAGGCAATATTTCGTCCCAACCGGCTATTTCGCCGTTCAGATGCCAGCCCGCAATACCGGCTGAATTATTAGCCACTGCCACTGCAGCATCGATAACGCCGCGCATTTCCGCATTCTCCACAGCCAGCGCATCGCGCTCAGCCTTCAATGCTTCATAACTCATCGCCAGCGGCTTATCAGTTTTTATACCTTGATTTTCAACGATATTTTTCATTATCAAATCCTTACCTGTGTGTACGTTGGTTCAGTTCTTCCAGCTCTTTGCAGTCGATGCAGAGGCGGACGCCTGGCACGGTTCTGCGCCGTGCTTCTGGGATTTCTACGCCGCACTCGTCGCATTCATGCGCCGCCGGCAGTGATGACTTTTTGGTTACTGCATCGATCTGCGCCTGCAGATATGTGGCTGCGCGCTCGTTTGCATCGTCGATGTTGTCCATGACTACGCTCCGATTCCGTGGCGGGCGATGAGCAGCGCGTCGGCTACGGCCTGGCCTTTGGCTTTCTGGTCAAGGATTCGCAGTGACGGGTAAAGCTGGATTGCCCGGCTGCGAGCCGCGTCTTTGTCTCTGCCGATCAGTCCGGCGGTATTCTTCCAGGCTTGAGGGGTTACCAGGGTGTAAGGAATGAATGACCCCTGCAGGATCCCTTCAACAACACCGGCTGCGTGCCCAAAGTTAAACGTGCTTGCCGTGCCCTGCCCTGGCATGGAATGAACCTGCTCCAGAAACGCGTGCTTGATGCCGTATGATTTCCACGTCAGCAGCCATGAGATTACTGATGCCCCGTTAACACGATTGCTACTGCCAACCTTCAGCGTTGGTGTGTTGACGTGGCCAAGGTATTCCCCAGCTTCACTGATGGCGACAATCGCGCCTGAACAGCCTGGGTCTATCCCGATGATTACGTTGCTCACTGCTCACTCCTTAAATCACCTTTTAGGTAATCATTACCAATTAGGTAATTATTTGCAACTAAAAAATAGCGATTGCTCTCACAAATCGCACATGCGCTAAAACTCTCTGTACAGCCCCACAATCGATTTTATGGCTTAACCCACCTCGTTACATGCCATCAAGGCACTTAACGCAATCTACCCACCGTAGCCGCAGAAATTTCAGCATTTCAATTCGTATTCGGTTTTCCGTTTCGCAATCTTGCCAGCATTTCCATTGCTGCTGAATGGCCAGCACCAGGAGCACCGCGTTTCCGTGAGGATGTTTTTTCAGATAGCAATGGAACCGGATCGGGGATCGATTCTCCAGCCTGCACTTTGGCGCCCCAAGCATTCAGTTTTTTCTTTGCCAGATTTTCCAGTTCTCCGCTGGTAAGGTTTTTCTGGATCATCTCCGCTCGAAGGTCACAGCATATCCAGTAGAAAACCGGATGCTTCCACGGATATGTTTCCGCGCAGCTGTAGCGGCTTCGGTTCTTGCAGTAGGCGTTAAACTCCTGCATCACCTCGTCAACGTCGATTCCAAGGCCATGCTTTGTGCTGCTGCTGACGTATGCCAAGAAGTCGGACAGGTCCGGAGCAAACTTATTTCCTTCAACCAGGCACTGCCTCATGCACTCACCTATGCCGGCCTTGATCTGAGCGTCAGACAGCTTTCCAATCGCGTTGATCCAGAGTGATGGCGGGGTCAGCCCGTTCCGCCTGGTCCATTTGTCCGAATACAGTTCCACCATGCGATCCCAAATCCTGATTGTTCTGTCCAGGGATTGTGAGTCCGTATTGCTCTCGCATCCTGGCTGTTGCTGCGTGAACTGCTTCGACTGCGTTGCCTTTGTAATCAGGTCCCGCACCATATCGCCCGCCTGTCTCATGGTTGCCTCCGGTCTTAAGTTCAAATAACCCATGCCAACTATTGGCCATGCTTTGCTTGATGATTTCTGCCTGCACCTGCAGATCTCCACCTGACAGCTTCAACAGGTTCGTGATTGCCGCCCCTTCGCTTCTTGGCGTTGGTGCATACGCCTTGATCTTCAAGTCACGCCGATACTGCTTCCACTCCTCCCAGGCGGATACGTTCAATCCTTCCGGATAGGGATAAGCTTGTTTTTCCTTTGGGGGAGTAAGAGGGGGATCTTTATCTTTTAGATCTTCTCTTCTCTTCTCTTCTCTGGTCGTCATTTTGTCCGCTTGCGATGCGGACATTTTGCGGACGCTTCTTTTCCTCGCCGCATCCTGCGCGCGGCGCTTGGCAGACTGCCCGTTATGCTCGTCAAATCTGGGCATTACGAGGTTTTCGCCGTCAACTTCCAGCCAGCCAACAGCCATCATTGCGCGAGAAAATCCAGGAAATCCGATCATGTCGTCGAGCGTTTCAGGACTGTAACCGTCAAGGAATCCGTCAACAGAATGGACATCAAAAAGACACCATGCGGAATGTAGTCCGCCAACAATCCGAAGTCTGTCCGCTTTCAATGCGGACGCCATGCGGACAATTTTCGGATGTGTGTGAAGGTCAGAACGCATTTTTATCCAGTCGCCGGCCATCAGCTCACCTCCGCTACTTTTGCCCTGGCGTCGTGGATCAGTTTCTTGATGTGCTTGCGGTAAGCGGATGAGTGTTGCGCGGAGCATTCCACACAAACGCCGTTACTCGTAAAGCGCTCAGAGTAGTGACCATTACGGCAAGGCTTGCCGGTATAGAACCGGAGTTGACCGAGATTTATGGCCTCGGCCCGGGTAACAATTTTCATTCATAGGCCTCTTTTACTGTCGTCAGTGATGTAAGAATGCATGCAAAGCAAAAATAGATCAACCATAAATAGATTTTTATTACCCAGAACCATGAGGCAATAAAAAAGGGCCGCGTTAGCGACCCTTGGTGTGGTGGTGTTAATCAGTAGAAGAACAGCACCAGCTCCTGCTTTGTCAAATCCGGCTTTCTTTTCTTGCACGCCTTAAACAGCTGATCAATGAACTTTTTCTTTGGCATTCGCGTCTTCCTCTGCGTATGCGTCATGATGTAGAGCGCGGTGGTGCCGGCTTCTTCTGCAAACGCATCACGCTCATCTTTGCTCATCCCCAGCCAGAATTGTTTGAAGTTAAACGGCTCCATATCCTGCCTCTTTTCAATGTTTGATCGTGCAGATAATTACCTAAATGGTGCTAATTCGCAAGTTTGTTACCTTTCCGGTTCGTTTACCATTTAGGTAATTTTGTTTTAAATACAGGCAACAACCTATTCAAGGGACTGTGAAACCACTATGAAAAGCATTAACGACATCCGCCGCGAGAACCTCCGCGACATCATCAACCGTGATTTCGATGGCCGACAAGTACGCCTGGCGGAACGGCTGGAGATTAATGCCAACGTGATCAGCCGTTGGCTGAAGCCGGCGACAGACAAGAACCACAAGACAATCGGTGACTCAGTAGCGCGCAAGCTTGAGGTTGCAGCGAATAAACCTAAGTTTTGGTTGGACCGCGATCACATGATGGCAATGGCTGCCGGCGCCGAAGCTGTGCAAGAAGAAACCGAAGTCGGCGCCATTGTGGCGAGCAACCTGGAATTGTGGATGAGCAACAACCGCGAACTTTCCAGCCAGGCTAAAGTTGGCGCCGCTGCCGGCGTCGGCCAGTCCACAGTTAACCGGGTGCTGAGCCGCGAAGGCAATATCACCATCAACAGCCTGGAAGCGATCGCCGGTGCTTTCGGGCGCCGCGGCTATGAGTTGCTGCTGAAGCCAAAAGACCCTACCCTGATTAACTATGATCGATCACAATACGCGCAGTTGCCGGCCGAAGATAAAGCCAAGATCGAATCATTCATTGAGTTCGTGATGCAGCAGGCACGAATCTAACAAGACAATCCCATTTCATGACAACAAGTTACCGCCATTCGGCGGTTTCTCATGCCACCAATAATTACCTTTTGGGTAATTTTTTCTATTACTGACTATTGACACCAATCCTTTTACGGTCGATTATTACCTCAAGAAGTTACCAATCTGGTAATGATGCTCTTTAACAATCAGGCAGGAATTGAGGCACCGCGATGATGCGGTGATCACCTAAACATTAACGATTTTCCCCGCACGCCGGGGACACAGCAGAGGGTTACACGATGAAGCCAAATGTTATCTACGGGTCAAAGATGAACGATCGCCAATGGATGCTCGTTGATGGCTACATGAAAACCCGCCTGACCGGCGACATCTGGCGCGACGCAGTATGGCCGCAACCGTCAATGAGAATGAGCGACATCGCTTATTACCTTGAAATCGGACAAATGCACGAAGTGAACGAATAAAACCCACCTCGCCCTGCGGGGCGCAGGTTTCTCGCGCCACCAGTAGTTACCTTGCAGGTAATCAATAGGACTAAAAATGATTTCTCAAACCATCAACGGGATTTTCTGCGTGACCGTCTGCGGCTGTGTCAGTTGGCGGTTTGCAGATTTCAATGAAGCCCTGCACTGGGCATTTACAACACGGTTAGCGATCGATACCGCCAACCGGATCGGAGCATAACTATGAACGCACAACAGGCTATCGATATTGAAAAAATCGTTGCCAGCTTCACAGAGCAGGATAACGAGGCAATTTATGCAGAGGTTGAGGCGCTGGATAAGAATGTGCCTATCCACGGGTTCACCGCTTTCATCAGCAAGTACCTTCCGCCGGACTTTGACCCGGAGGTTTTAGCCCTGGGCGCCGACTCAACCGAGTATCAGGAGCTGGCAGGCGCGGCAATTTGGGATTGCATAACGGAGCTGGTAAAGCGTCATCGCGCAATGGAGATCTACCGCCGGCGCCACCAGTTCGATGAGGTGGCGTAATGAAACAAGGCATCTACCACGACATTTCAAACGAGGATTACCACGCCGGAGACGGAGTGAGTAAGTCGCAATTGGATATGGTTGCCAAGAACCCGGCTCTGCTTCAGTGGATCAAGTCGGCACCAGTCGACACTGAAAAGCTGAAGGCGCTGGACATGGGAACGGCTCTGCACTGCAAACTGCTTGAGCCGGACGAATTCAGCAAGCGGTTCATCATCGCGCCGGAATTTAACCGGCGCACCACCGCCGGCAAGGAAGCCGAGGCTGCGTTCCTGAAAGACTGCGAGCATACCGGTAAAACCGTCATGGACGAAGAGCAAGGCCGGAAACTTCAATTAATGCGCGATAGCGTTATGGCTCACCCCGCGGCGCGGTGGTTACTCGAAGCTGACGGCCATTGCGAATCTTCATTTTACTGGACTGATCCGGAAACCGGTGAGTTGTGCCGGTGCCGGCCAGACAGGCACTTGAGTGATCACCCGGTAATTGTGGATGTGAAGAAGGTTGCAGACATGGACCGTTTCGCGCGCCACATCGAGGAGTTCCGCTATCACGTCCAGGACGCCCTATACCGCGACGGATTCCAGCAGGTTACCGGAGAAACTCCCGGATTTTTCTTCCTGGCTGTCAGCGAAACGATCGACTGCGGCCGCTACCCGGTACGGGTTTTTGAACTCGACGCAGCAGATGTAGACGAGGGCCACCGACTCTACCGCCGGGATCTGAATACCTATCACCAGTGCCGCATCACTGATGAATGGGGCGGCGTCGAAAAAATTCAACGCCCAGCATGGGCGCGCAAACAGGACCAATACGCATGAGTAACGAACTAATTGAAGTCAACAACCAGCCATCAACCATGACCGCCAGCAACGCGGTATTTAACCCTCAGGCGCTGGGCCAATTGACATCCTTTGCCAACCTGATGGCGGATTCAGTTGTGAGTGTCCCCGCGCACTTTGTTGGTAAACCAGCCGATTGCATGGCCGTGGTAATGCAAGCGATGCAATGGGGCATGAACCCATACGCTGTGGCCCAGAAAACGCACATTGTAAACGGCGCCCTTGGTTATGAGGCTCAACTTGTTAATGCCGTCGTTACCAGCTCAAACGCTGTTCGCGGCCGATTCCATTACGAGTACGCCGGGGACTGGTCAAAATGTACCACCTCTAAAGAGGTCACCGTTAAAAAACCCGCCAAAGGGGGAGGAACTTACGACAAGGTTGAACGTGTTAGGGGGTGGGGTGATCAAGATGAAGTTGGATTAAGTATCCGCGTTGGCGCGGTATTACGGGGAGAAGAAGAAATAACCTGGGGTGAGCCGGTTTATCTTTCAAGCGTAGCAATTCGAAACTCACCTCTGTGGGCGACAAATCCAAAACAGCAGATCGCCTATCTGGCAGTTAAATACTGGGCGCGCCTGTACTGCCCTGAAGTGATTCTCGGTGTGTACACGCCGGATGAATTCGACGCGCCGCAACCACGCGTTGAACGCGACGTCACCCCACCCGCAACCAGCGCCGCCGGCGTAAATAGCCTTATCAACGGCAAGAAGCCGGAAAAAGAGATCAAGACGGTGAACCAAGATGAGCGGTCGCCTGACGATCTGCTGGCTGCATTTACTGAAGCGGCAAACAAAGCCGCAAGCGTTGAAGAACTGGATAAAGCCTATAAATACGGCGCCCACGTTCTGGCGCCACATGAAGAACAGTTGCAGGCAGCCACCGACGTTTACAACATCCGTCGCGATGAGTTGAACGAAGTCCCAATGTAACCAACCGCCGCGGGGCTACGGCCCCGCCAAAGGAGAAGCAATGAAAGCAGCAATTCGAAAACCCCAACTCCTGGCGATGGTTCCCATGTCGGAGTCGCAGATCACCAAACTGGAAAAGGCAGGAGAGTTCCCGCAGCGCTTTGCACTGACTAACCGCACCGTGGCCTGGAACTTGGATGAAGTAGAAGCGTGGCTCGATAAGCAACAGGCCGAGAACACCGGCCGCACGCCGGATTATTCCCCCGATGTCCGTCAGCGCAAACAACGGCCAGTACAGGAGCGCGCTGCATGAATATCAAACGTCACATGATGCGTAATGTGTGGGCCTATATGCTTGCTGGCCTGTTCGTATTTTGGTTTCTGTCGATCGGCCTGACTGTGCTGGTCGTTAAGATGGCGGAGGCAATCAGTGGATAAGCTACGCGAAGAGTTTGAAGAGTGGTTTAACAAAGAAATGGTTCTGCACATCAGCACATCCAATGAGACTGTTGTTCGTTTGATGTGGAAGGCATGGCAGGCCAGCCGAGCAAGCATCGTGGTTGAGCTTCCAGAGATGGAAGATTTTGAGCTGTTTGATGGATACAAGGTAAGGGAATCCCTTCGCTCTATCGGTCTATCAATCAAAGGGGATAGGGTATGAGTTATCAACTTATCTATGCAGATCCGCCATGGCAGTACGGAAACAAGATCAGCAACGGCGCCGCCGGCAACCACTACAGCACGATGACGCTGCAGGACTTGAAGCGGCTTCCTGTGTGGTCAATCGCAGCAGAAAATAGCTTATTGGCAATGTGGTACACCGGCACGCATGCAGAGCAGGCGAAGGAGCTGGCTGCGGCATGGGGATTCGACGTGCGGCAGATGTTCCTGTTTACCTGGGTGAAGTTCAACGAACTTGCAGAGCGTACAGTGAACGCCGCGATTGAGGACGGGTTGGTAGATTTCTATGACTTCCTCGACCTCATCAACGGGATCACCCGCATGAACCCGGGCAACTACAGCCGAGGCAATCAGGAGTCAATGCTCGTTGCCGTGCGCGGATCTGGACTTGAACGACAGGATGCATCTGTGAAGCAGGTGATCTACGCGCCAATCACGCAGCACAGCGCGAAACCATGGGAAGCGCGGAATCGTCTCGAGCGGTTATATGGTGACGTGTCACGAATTGAACTTTTCAGCAGAGGTGACGCGCCAGGCTGGCACCACTGGGGTAACGAATGCCCACGGAATGACGTCGAACTGCTCCCCGGCGGATTCACCATACCAGCAGCAGTGAGGATCGCATCATGAAACACAACCGTGATGATGTTATGCAGATCGTGAAAGACAACGAGAACATCGGCTATGCAAAGATAAAGGAACTGTACGAAATGGAACATAAGCCCATCTCGTCACATGCCCTTAGCCGCGCGCTGGCGACGTTAGTTGACTACCAGCTAATCGAGCGAAAGCTACACGGTAATCAACCATGCACTTATGCGTATTCCGGCGGAAAACGCCGGTTCGCGCAAAGCCCCAAAATATCCATGTTCGATCAGTGCCTGGCATCAGTCAGCGCACGACAAAATTGATTTCTACTTTACCCGCTCCGCTTCGATCCACCCATCCACCATATTGGCCCACTGCTGCAGCATATCCCGGCGCTGTTCGGCATACTCTGCTTTGTTGTATACCGCGCGCACGCCGCGCTGCTCATGGGCCAAACACTTCTCAATCCAATCCGTATTAAACCCCTCTTCATGCAACAGCGTGCTGGCAGTTCTACGCAGATCGTGAACTGTGAAGTGCGCTATTTCTTTTCCTGATTCCCTGATTTTTTCGTTTGTCGTATTGATCACCCGGTTAAGCGCTGAGTTGGACATGGATTTTCTTGGGTTATATCTGGCCGGCAGGATGTAATCGGAACCACACGCTGCCACTTGGAGAGCAACCATGATGTCAATCGCCTGCTGAGACAGATACACAACATGCGGACGCCCCGCCTTCATCCGCTCTGCTGGTATCGTCCAGCGCGCTGAAGAAAAATCGACCTCCTTCCAGGTGGCGTCAGTCAGCTCCCCCTTGCGCACCATCGTGATCAGTATCAGCTTCAAAGCCAGCTTTAGTGAAGATGCGGCGCCGGTAGAGTTTAGGGCATTGAAGAACAACCCGATCTCATAAGGCTCCAGCGCGCGATCGCGTTCTTCAAATGTGGCAATGCTGGAAGCTTTGATATTTGCCGCCGGGTTTGGAACTGCGTGGCCGCGGTCAATAGCATGGGTGAAAACGGCACTGACAATTTCCCGTACCTGGATCGCCGTCGCCCTGGCGCCGCGGTCGACTATCTTGTCGCACAGTGTGCGGAGCATTGGCGTAGTGATTTCATGCAGAAGTTTTTTCCCCAGCGTTGGCAGGATGTCTCTGTCGATCACTGCCTGCTTCATCGCCCGAGTGCTATCTGCAAGGCGGACGTGTTTCATATAGGCGACGGTATAGTCGGAGAAATTTTCCGCCCCCTTAATTTGCATGATACCGTCGCGCTTTGCTGCAGCCGGCGACTGGCCTGCATCCACCATCTTTTTGGCGGTATTGAGTTCGTCGCGCGCTTCAGCCAATGTGATACCGTCAGCACCATATCGGCCGATCGTCAGCGTCTCGCGCCGGCCATTAATTCGATAGTCATATCGGAAGGAGACGGAGCCGCTTGGTTGCACGGCAACGTAGAGGCCATCACGATCGGTGACTTTATAGAGCTTCTCTCTTGGCTTCAGGTTTTTCAGTTTCGTATCTGTGAGCATGACCGTTTCTCTCTGCTGTGCTTGATACCGTCAAAAATGACCAAAAAGGTGGCGAACGGATTAGGCCGAGAGTACAGCGAAAATGGATATACCGTCAAAGGTACCGTCAAAAATTGAATGCTTTCACGAATAGTAATTGATAGTCAGAAAGAGAAAACCCCCGAACAGCAATGCCGCAACGGGGGTTTTTAAATAATCACTGATAGTCAGTAATTAGTTGTTCATCATTCCCACTCGATCGTCGCCGGCGGCTTGCCGCTGATGTCGTACACCACGCGGGAGATGCCGTCCACTTCGTTGATGATGCGGTTGGAGACGCGGCCGAGGAAGTCATACGGCAGGTGCGCCCAGTGCGCGGTCATGAAGTCGATGGTTTCTACCGCACGCAGGGAGACCACCCAGTCGTATTTGCGGCCGTCGCCCATCACGCCGACCGAACGCACCGGCAGGAACACGGTGAACGCCTGGCTGACTTTGTTGTACAGGTCGGCTTTGTGCAGCTCTTCGATGAAGATAGCGTCAGCGCGGCGCAGCAGATCGCAGTACTCTTTCTTCACTTCGCCCAGCACGCGCACGCCCAGACCCGGGCCCGGGAACGGGTGACGGAACAGCATGTCGTACGGCAGGCCCAGCTCCAGGCCGATCTTGCGCACTTCGTCTTTGAACAGCTCTTTCAGCGGCTCGACCAGGCCCAGCTTCATCTCTTTCGGCAGGCCGCCCACGTTGTGGTGCGATTTGATCACGTGCGCTTTGCCGGTGGCGGAAGCGGCGGATTCGATCACGTCCGGGTAGATGGTGCCCTGTGCCAGCCATTTCACCTGCTCTTGCTTGCAGGCTTCTTCGTCGAACACTTCAACGAACACGCGGCCGATGATCTTGCGCTTGGCTTCCGGCTCGTCCACGCCCGCCAGCGCGGTCAGGAAGCGGTTTTCCGCTTCGACGTGCACGATGTTCAGGCCGAAGTGGTCGCCGAACATTTCCATTACCTGCTTGGCTTCGTTCAGGCGCAGCAGGCCGTTGTCGACGAACACGCAGGTCAGGCGTTTGCCGATGGCGCGGTGCAACAGCATCGCGGTGACGGAGGAGTCAACGCCGCCGGACAGGCCGAGGATCACGTGGTCTTCACCCACCTGCTCGCGGATGCGCTCGACCGCATCTTCGATGATGGTGGCCGGGGTCCACAGGGCTTCACACTGGCAGATGTCCAGTACGAAGCGCTCCAGCATGCGCTGGCCCTGGCGAGTGTGGGTCACTTCCGGGTGGAACTGCACGCCGTAGAAGCGTTTTTCTTCGTTGGCCATAATGGCGAACGGGCAGGTGTCGGTGCTGGCGACGGTCACGAAGTCGGACGGGATCGCGGTCACTTTGTCGCCGTGGCTCATCCACACGTCCAGCAGCGGTTTGCCGGCCGGGCTGATGGCGTCTTCGATGTCGCGCAGCAGCGCGCTCTCTTTGACGATTTCCACCTGCGCGTAGCCGAACTCGCGTTCGGTGGAACCCTGCACATGGCCACCCAGCTGCATCGCCATGGTCTGCATGCCGTAGCACACGCCCAGCACCGGCACACCGG